>Ga0187770_10000012_pt1 | contig 88106 bp, 75 predicted proteins | sample 0116_SJ02_MP02_2_FD_133154 | JGI IMG/M metagenome (GOLD analysis project Ga0187770, IMG submission 133154) | Tropical peat soil microbial communities from peatlands in Department of Meta, Colombia - 0116_SJ02_MP02_20_MG | ecosystem: Environmental > Terrestrial > Soil > Wetlands > Peat | place...
CAGAATTATTATTTCGACACCGGCGCCTTCTCCATGAACCAGCTCGGGACTCCAGGCAATTCAAAGCGACGGTTCTTCCACGGGCCGGGCTCCAACAACTTCGACATGGCCGTCAGCAAGAACTTGTCCCTCAGCGAATCGAAGGCTCTCTTGTTTCGGATTGAAGCATTCAACTTATTCAATCACGCACAGTTCACCGGCCCTGCGGCAGTGGATGGCAATATTGGCAGTTCCACCTTCGGCAAGGTCATTAGCGCAGCCCCAAGTCGGGTCATGCAGGCTGCGCTAAAGTTCGCATTTTGACGAGAGCATGGAGCCCAGAGCCGATTTGCCGACCACAAGCCGCTTCCACGGTTCAGAGGAAACAGAACTGCGATCGCCGACTTACGGCAACCCAAACAGAAAAACCGTCGGCGCACCGGCGATCTCGTTGATCCAAAAATTTGACGGCTTGCCCGACATGACCGCCACATATTGCTTTCCGGCTTCCTCGTAGGTCACGACCCCGCCGCCGATCCCACCACCCGTGTTGAACCGGTACAACACTTTCCCGCTCTTTGCATCCAGGGCCAGAAAGTCGCCGGTCAACTCGCCGGTGAACACGACGTTCCCCTGCGTGGCCGTTACCGCTGACACCAGGGGTCGCTTCGATTGATACTTCCACTTGACCGCCCCGGTCGAAGCGTCGATCGCCGTCAGCCATCCCTGCGACTCGTCGGCGAACTTCACCGAGCCGCCCATATACATCCGCCCCGGGATATGCCGAACCGTTTCGGCGCTCGTAAAGGTCGAGCACCAGTCCACCGCGTTTACGAACAGCATGTTTAATTCGCGACTAAGGGCTGGCCCGTTCCACTCCACTCCGCCCAAAACCCCCGGACAGGCCTCCACCCCTTCATTGGTCACGGGCGCGTCCGTGTTCTTGATCGTTGTCACCGGGGTGGAATAGACCACTTCGTGATTCTCCCGACTGACGGTGCGAAGAATCCCGTCCTTGCCCACGGTGGTCAACAGCGGAGTTTCCCGCCCGTCAACCTTCGCTTCAAAGAGTGGACTCACCTGAGTCAGATCCCAGTCGTGGGAGTCGTTCGGGACCATCTGCCGATACCACAGCAGTTTGCCCGTGTGAACGTCCAATACGACCGCCGAATTGGAGTAACGGTTGTCGCCCGGCCGCAGGTTCGCAGGTAAGTCCGGAGCGGGGTTGGTGACGGCTACGAACAGTTCCCCCTTCTCCGCGTCCAGAGTGAAGGGCGTCCACACCGACCCGCCGCCCAGCTTGATCCCTTTGGGATTGACCCACGCGTCCGAACCCGCCAGTGTTGCTCCCGGCACTGTCTGAAACTTCCATACTGGCGAACCGTCCTGCAGCCGGAAAGCGCCCACCCAGCCGGAAATGCCATTTTCACTGCCCGCCGGTCCAATCAAAACCAGGTCTTCAAAGATGAGCGGCGCCATGGTGAAAGTTTCCCCCTGCCCGGTATCTGCCGCCTTCACGGCCCACACCAATGCCCCGGTGTCCGCGTTCAGAGCCAACAGATATCCGTCGGACGTTCCCCGAACCAGATAGCCGTCCTTGATCGCAACTCCGCGGTTCGTCGGCCACACATCGGCGGCGCGAGGCGCCCATTTGTAGCGCCACCTGGGTCGGCAGTCGGTCGCATTCAACGCGATTGTGCTCCGGTTCGTGGTGATGTACATGGTCCCTTGATATACGATCGGACCGGTCTGAAAATTTCCTTCGTCGCCCACCTGGAACACGCAGACTGGCCTGAGTTGGCCGGCATTTTGCCGGTTGATCTGATCCAGCGCCACATACCGCGCGCCGGAGTAGTCGTGCGTGTGATAAAGCCAATTCCGAGTCGACTCGGCTGCTCGATTCAGTTCTTCCTGGGTCGGCCCTCCACTTTTCGGAACGGCTGCCGGGTCGCCTGGCACCCGCATCGGAGGCGGCTCTGACGCCAATTCCTTCGCCGTCGTGAATCGCAGTCGCGTCTGTTTCATCCGCGCCGAACCCGCCCGCAGAGGCGTGGACCCTCCCGCTTCATATCCGTTCTGCTGCAGGATGTAGGTCAGCACCGCAGTGTATTCCGCCGCAGTCATTGATCCGGGCGAACCCTTAGGCATGGTTGTGCGGATGATGAAGTCCAGGTCGTCCACCGTCAACTTCGAATCGGCCCAGGCCGACGTCCACCTGGCAGCAAACGCAGAGCCCGCGAGCGGGCCCGCCGCTCCGCCCTGCAGCTTCTCGCCACGACACACCGCACACTTCGCCGCGTAGAGCGTCTTGCCCTGCGCCACTTGCTGTGCCGTGAATAGCGGCACCTCCTTCGTCGTTTGCTTCGCTGCTGGGTCCGTCGCTTGGCCCAGGCCTACAGCAAGCGTTGCTGCTACCGCGAATGCCGCCGCCGCCGCTGCACACCATCTGGTCATGCGCTCGCTCCTTGAATCATCGCTTCGTCAATCGTTGATTCTTTACTTGTGGAACGGTGCGGGGATCTGCTTAGAAGTCGTTTTACGATCTTAAAGGCGCTGTGAGTATACGCCTTCTTCCGCGCCCGCAGACCGTCATGCTGGCACTGGGAACGACAACCAGGTCGAAGGGGGTGCGATCGCAGTCATTTGGAATTCATGAAGCCGAATGGCTGTCCCACTCATCAGATCCTGCCAGGAGGGTGCCGAGAGATGCATCACGTGCACCAGGAAAACCTGCCGCTCGTCGGAGCTGAGCAGGGCAACACCGGTGTTTCGGTATTTCTATTCCACGGGAAGCCCGGTTCCGGGCCCGGCCCGCACCGGCATCCTTACGACGAGATCCAGTTCATCCGCGAAGGCCGCGGAGTATGGACGGTGAGCGGCAAGATGTTCGAGGGCAGCGCGGGAGACATCTTTGTCATCAAGGCCGGCGAGATTCAAAGCTTCAAGGCGGTGGGTGATTCGCCACTCGTAGAGCTCGACGTTCACCTCAATCCTCACTTTATCCAGGAAAATCTCTAAAGCAGTGACCTACTCCGCTGGTAATGCGTTTGTTTACGCGAAATGAGCTGGAGGCCCCGGGCAGAGTCGAACTGCCGACCAACGGTTTAGGAAACCGCTGCTCTATCCATCTGAGCTACGGGGCCGATGCGACGTAACCCATTATCTCACGGCAATTTACCGAGGCAGGCGCAACGCGAGAGTGGTGATTCAGTGTCCCGAAGGTGTCCTGAAGCGTAGTAAGGGCTACATCTTGTTCGATCTTGCCCAAAAGCCTAAGAGCTCCTGGGGTCCCCACGCCGGGCGAAACCAGATATAGAAACATCGCTGCTGTATGGGCTCGGTCGGGCGCTTTGTTGCAGGAGGTCGCGTCTTGAGTCATGGCGGCCTAGTCGGGGTTTATTGGTCCAGGACCGTGGGCGCCGGGTGAGTGTTCAGCGGCGGCTCGTCAATTAAGCGGGTCGTCGTGCCTAGCAGGCCTTGTTCGCATGGTCAAGTATCTCTACTGCTCTACTTGTAATAAAGCGCGCGAATACTGTGGTTCTCAGCCGATCTTCCAGTCTGGCGGCACACTTCAATGGAGTGCTTCGGCAGGTCACCCAAACAGAATGCAGACACCTGCCAGAAGGAGGGCGATTGCCCACAGCAGATCGAAGTCGAGCTAGGCGTGCCCAGGGCAGCCGCGATTCCCCCTTTAAGCGCATATGTGGGAAGCAGCGACTGGGCGAAATGCAACAGGAGAATCGCAACTGCCATGGCGGCAACTTTCTAGGACGTTTCCCCCACAGTTGTCGCGTCCGCGACTTCAATCAAATTGCCAGAACCCAACGCATTGCCTTCATCGCTCTCCCCTGTGGGCAGGAATTGCTCCTCTATTACATCGACGCCGGCTACGTGGAACCACCGCATAACGATGACGACCGCAAGCATCCACCACAGGAACCAGGTCTTTGCGAAGAATGCTGCCATAAAGGTCGGCCTCTTCCCGTCCCAGTAAGACCCGATTACTATACTATAAAAGCAATTAATATGCTAGACATACATGTGATTGTTTGAAATCATCAGCATCTGGGGTGAGGAGGAGCGATTGACTACAAAAATTGCAAAAGACGTCACTGAATTGATTGGGAAAACCCCGTTGGTCAGGCTGAATCGGGTCACGCAAGGATCGGCAGCGGAAGTAGTAGCAAAGCTGGAAAGCCAGAATCCTCTGGCCAGCGTCAAGGATCGCATCGGCGTCAGCATGATTCTTGAGGCCGAGCGTGCTGGCAAGATTCAACCGGGCAAAACGGTGCTGATCGAGCCGACCAGCGGCAACACGGGAATCGCGCTGGCCTTCGTAGCTGCAGTGCGAGGTTACAAGCTGATCCTTACGATGCCCGAAACCATGAGCCTGGAGCGGCGCGTGTTGCTGCTTGCCTTTGGCGCGGAAATCGTGCTCACACCAGGTCCGCGGGGAATGAAAGGCGCAGTTCTCAAAGCGGAGGAACTGCTGGCCAATACTCCCGACGGTTACATGCTGCAGCAGTTCGACAATCCGTCCAATCCGAAGATCCACTTGGAAACGACCGGTCCGGAAATCTGGAACGATACCGACGGGCGAGTCGATTTCCTAATTTCAGGTATAGGCACTGGCGGTACGCTCACTGGCGTTTGCCAGTACATCAAACCGAAAAAGCCGTCCTTCAAAGCAATCGCCGTCGAACCTGCGGACAGTCCAATCCTATCTGGTGGCAAACCGGGCCCCCACAAGATTCAGGGAATCGGGGCGGGGTTTGTTCCCAGCATCCTGCGCATCGATTTCATTGACGAAATCATCACCGTGACTAACGATGAAGCAGTAAACATGGCGCGCCGGCTTCCGCTGGAAGAAGGGCTTTTGGTCGGCATATCGTCAGGAGCGGCGGTGGTCGCGGCCCTGAAAGTTGCCGCTCGACCGGAGAACGCCGGCAAGCTGATCGTTACGATTATTCCTTCCTTCGGCGAGCGGTATCTGAGCAGCGTGTTGTTTGAAGGGCTACGTCAGCAAGCGCTACAGCTGCCCACCGTTCCGCTGCCATGACCGGCTTCTTCAGATCCGTGCAGGAGGACGTGGCTGCGGTCTTCGAAAGTGATCCGGCGGCTCGTTCGTACCTGGAAGTTCTCTTCTGTTATCCGGGCCTGCACGCGGTCTGGGCGCAGCATGCGACGCACTGGCTCTGGCAGCACAGATTTCGTTTTCTCGCGCGCTTCGGATCTCAAGTGGCCCGGCTTCTCACCGGCATTGAGATTCATCCCGGTGCGCAGATCGGGCGACGTTTATTCATTGATCATGGCATGTCGGTCGTGATCGGTGAAACCTCGATCGTCGGCGATGATGTGACGCTTTACCAGGGCGTGACTCTGGGCGGCACCGGCAAGGAGAAAGGCAAGCGTCATCCTACAATCGGCAACCGCGTAACGATCGGCTCGGGCGCGAAAATCCTCGGCAACATCACAGTCGGGGACAACTGCCGAGTGGGCGCCGGTTCGGTTGTGCTGCGCAGTGTACCTCCCAACTCGACGATCGTGGGCGTGCCGGGTCACATCGTCCTGCGCGACGGCCAACGCGTGGTGATCAGCGATCCGAAAGAGATTCGTGATCCGCTCTCCGATGTGATCATCAAGCTGGCGAAAGAAGTACATGAGCTCCGTGAAAGATTTCAGGAGCACACGCACGAAGCGCTGGGCGCTGAGCCGGATCTTACGATCGACGAAGAATCGGCCACACCCCGACTTTCCCCGGAGCAGTTGTTTGCCGAGGATTATCAGGACTATCAGATCTGAGGCTACCGCCCTTTCATGTCGTCGAGTTGGCGATGGCCCCGCCCAGCCTGGATGCGCAGCAGAGCCGCCACAAGCTGGTCGATTTCTTCGCACGTGTTGTAGAAGGCCAGCGACGGACGAACCGTGCTCTCCACTCCCATGCGCCGCAGAATCGGCTGGGCGCAGTGGTGGCCGGAGCGCACCGCAATGCCTTCCTGGTTCAGCGCGACGCCTACATCCTCGGTGCGCACGTCGTCGAGAACGAACGACATCACGCCGGCCTTCTCGTGCGCCGTTCCGATTAATCGCAAACCGGGAACCGTCAGGAGCTTTGCTGTCCCGTAGTTCAGCAGCTCGCGCTCATAGGCGGCAATGTTTTCCATGCCAATCTGCTCGACATAGTCCAGAGCCGCGCCCAGTCCCACCGCGTCCGCGATGTTCCCCGTTCCAGCCTCGAACTTTGCCGGCGAAGACTGATACGTTGTTCTCTCGAACGTCACGTCGGCGATCATATTGCCGCCGCCCTGCCAGGGCGGCATATTCTCGAGCACGTCCAGCTTTCCGTAAACCACTCCGATCCCTGTCGGCCCGAAGACCTTGTGCCCGGAGAAGACGTAGAAATCGCAATCCAGAGACTGCACATCGACGCGCATGTGCGATACAGCCTGCGCACCATCCACCAGCACGCGCGCGCCATACCGATGCGCCATCTCGACCATTTCCCGCGCCGGTGTGATGGTCCCAAGCGCATTCGAAACCTGGCTGAAGGAAACGATGCGAGTGCGGGGACCAAGAAGCCTCTCGTACTGTTCCAGGATGATTTCGCCGCGGTCGTTGACCGGAGCGACGCGCAGGCGTGCTCCCGTTTCCGAGCAAAGCTGCTGCCAGGGCACGATATTGGCGTGATGTTCGAGCCAGGTGATGACAACCTCGTCCCCTTCGTTAACGTTGCGGCGTCCCCAAGCCTGGGCTACCAGATTGATGCCTTCGGTCGTGCCGCGCACGAAAATGATTTCGCGCGTTGAGGGGGCATTCAGAAATCGGCGCGCCTTTTCCCGCGCGCTTTCGTAAGCATCGGTCGCGCGTGCCGCGAGGGTGTGCGCGGCGCGATGGATATTGGAATTTTCATGCCGGTAAAAGTGCGATATACGATCAATGACTGCGTTGGGCTTTTGCGTGGTAGCGGCGTTGTCGAGCCAGATCAATTGCCGCCCATGTACGCGCTCTTCGAGAATGGGGAAGTCGCGACGGATGAGCCGTGGATCAAGCGGTCGCTTGCCAATCTCGAGGTCTGGGACGAGATTGGGCTGGAATTCGAACGATTGGGAAACCGGGGGCGCTGACGACTTTTCAGCAGCACCTACTTGGCTCGCAGCGGCCGAAGAGTCCGGCGCGCCCGGTGGCAGTGGTCCCGGAACGGACTCCGGCGCCGCCGGAGTCGGTGCCGGCGTCGGCAAGGATGAAGGCAGAACGGGAGCCCCCGGTGCCGACTGCAAGCCAGGCACTCCCGGAAAAGAAAACAAGTCGCTCAATGATGGAAGTGCGGCGGTTCCTGGATAGACCGATTTCTCAACGTCTCCCGACGGTGCTGACAAGCCCGCACTTGTAAGAGATGCGGGCGAGCCCGAGGGTCCCGATGACGGTGCGCCGGGCGCGCTTACGCCAGGAGCCTGCGGAGCAATCCCCTTCACGTCGTGCACCGGCGCAGGAACCGCGGTTCCGTCTGCCGCACTCGGGGGCGCCGCAGACGGCGACGCGGGCGGAGATGGCGGGTTCGGTATTGTCTCAATGCCGGCAACATTCGGCATTGCCGGCACACGCGGAAACGAAAAGAGATCGCTGATCGGCGGCAGCACGGGTGCGGCCCCCGGCGATGTTCCTTTCTCGCCTTCCAGAAAATACGGCATCGCGCCGGGCGCTACCGGAACTGAAGCTGGCGATTGCGGCACGACGCTCGCATCCGCGCCGCTGGGCGTGGATGTTGGTGCCGGAGGAGATGCTGCAGCCACCGCCGGGAATGAAAACAGCTCATTTCCAGGCGGCAGTGTCGGTGCGATGGCCAGCGGTGAAATTTTTCCGCCAGCGAGAGTGTCCGGCGGCGAACCTTGAACTGGCGGCGTCGGTACGCCCCCGGGACTGCCCGGGACCAGCGCCGTCGCTCCTGCAAGAGACGCCGCGATCGCCCTCAGATCCGTTTCAGTCAACGGCCCGGGCTGGGTGTATGCCGGTGGCGATGGAGCACTGGGGGCAGATTCGACCACTGACGTCTCTCTCGCCGGAAGCGGTTCCTCAAACATGGTTACAGGAATATTTTCCGACTCGGTCTCGGAGAATGACGGTGCCTCCCCATTGCCCAGATCGCGCGGCATCGCCCGGAAGAACTCATTCGCGAGCGTGTCCAGCGTCGCCGCATCCGGCATGGGGAATGTTGCAAACGGGAACCTGAGTTCCTGCGCACCCTGGACAGGCCTGCGGCCTGCACTGGGTGCGCCCGGCTTCGCCGTTCCCGCCCCATTGCTACTTGTACTCGTGATATTTGTCGACATGGACGTTCTCCAGCACGCCGAGGGCGTCTTCGGTCAGGACCACGATTGAGCAATAAAGCGAAATCAGGTACGACGCGATCGCTTTATGGTTGATTCCCATAAACCTCACCGAGAGGCTCGGCGATACTTCGCCCGGAATTCCCGGCTGGAACAGCCCAATGACGCCCTGCTTTTTCTCGCCCGTGCGCAGGAGCAGAATGTCGGTGGTTTCGGCTTTTACCGGCAGTTTGTTGCACGGAACCAATGGAATCCCGCGCCAGGTCACAAAGGGAGAACCAAACATCGTGACGGTCGGTGGTGGAACCCCACGGCGTGTGCATTCCCGGCCGAATGCGGCAATGGCCCGCGGATGCGCCAGGAAGAAGCTGGGCTCTTTCCACACCCGGGCGATGAGTTCGTCCAGGTCATCCGGCGTCGGCGTCCCGTTTCTGGCCTTTACCTTCATCTCCGGAGCCACATTGTTGATCAGTCCGTATTCGGTGTTGTTGATCAATGCCGTTTCCTGGCGTTCCTTCACCTTCTCGATCATCAGCCGCAACTGCTCGCGGATCTGGTCGTGCGGGCTGCGATACAAATCAGAGATGCGGGTCTGGACGTCCAGAATGCTGGTTACCGCGTTCAGCGTGTACTCGCGCGGTTTTTCTTCATAATCGACGTAGATCTCAGGCAGATCGATCTCTTCGTCGGGGCTGCATTCAATGGTGCGCGTTCCCGGACGGGTAGGTTTCACTTTATTCAGCCGGTAGACTCCGGCCTCGACCGGCACCCACGACAGGAAAGTGATCAGCCAGCGCGGCGTGATCGCTTCCATCATGGGGACGGTTTTTGTAACGGTAGAAAGCTGGCGAGCCTGCTGCTCGCTCAGCGTATGACGGACTTCTGCTGTCGCCATGCGATTAGCTCCTTAGTGCTGAAGAATCTGATTGCGAATGCATTGCCGTGTCAAACTCCCGGCGGGCGCGCACAAACGTGTCACCGCCAGTCACTGCGAAAGTTCCTGGGGCTCGGTAGTGATTGGATGAGCCGGCCTTTACAAGCTCATTTGTTGGGGTGCAGAAAGTATACAACACGGCAAGAAGTTCGCGTCTGTGATGGCAAACACAGCAATCTCTTTTCAGATCAAACACCACGGTTCGAGCCGCTCGGCCGCCGGGCGTTAGGAGTGAATTCCCACATTGGGCACGTCTTCCCCAGTCGGAACCCGAACACGGCTCCGAGTTTTTCCATTCTCCATATTGTCAATTATATAAATTGAGTTCATTGCAATTATGCGGTAGATTACTCCGGCCTTCGTTTCTCGGCTCTTGTTGTTGGGGCGAGCTGGGCAACAGGGTGCCTGCCGATTGGAAAGCCTTCGGCAGGCTTTATTGTCCCAGTGTGAATTCGAGAAGAAGCCCGTTGGGTGGCGGCAACGCTCAAAACAACGTGCCTAGGCGCTCATGGCATCCGCTTGCGTCTTGTAGAATTTCTTTCTCGCCCGGCTGCGAATCTCATCCAGCTGACCTTGCAGCCGTCGTATTTCGGCGTCGAGTTCGTTGAATGTGGAACACGTAGCAGTCAGCCTTTCCTGTGCGACACCACGTTCCGAGCTTCCGTCCTTCAAGCATACACAAGCCGAGGGCAGTTGGGTCTTGGCATCACTTTCCAAGTAGAGCAGCTCCAGATCTCTCCCCGCGTGATCCAAAGAATCTTCCTCAGACATCTTCGGGACCATCGCAACCTGATTCTGATGTGATGCCGACTTCGCTTCGTCGGCTTGACTCTCCAAAAGAAACGGGGTCTTGGCAGAACGGCTTGTTGCTCCATTCTCGGCGGTTGCAGCTGTGGCTGCCGCAGTGGTTGCTCTCGCCTGTTCGGGCGAGACAGGCTCAGCGACTTTCCGAATAATGAACGGATGAGGATCCGATCGGTTCCCCGACCACTCCAAGTTTGAGATGGAATGATTCGGCGTGCAGGTGACGTGGTAAATCTCGCCAGTCGGGCTTGTAACGTCAAACTTGCCGCTCTCCCCGCGCAGGGCCAAAGCGACATCATAGGTTGCGATGGTCTCACCAAGCTGCATGGGCATGCTCCTCAATATCGGAGCATTACCCAGCATTTGCAACCACGCAAGTATTAACGCTGATTCCAAACGGCGGAAATGGATCCCGCGTGGCGATGAGCGCCATAATCGCGACCGACAGATCCGTTCAGCTTCCGACGGCGGCCGCTTCAGCTTTGTAGAACATCTTTTTCGCCCGGGCGCGAATCTCGTCCAGCTCAGCATGCAAGCGGCGAAGCTCGGAATCCAGCTCGATGAAACTCAAACAGTGAGCCGAGATCAGCCGATCCGCCTTGACGCCGGCGAAGTCCTCGGTACCGGTAGCCTTGACGCATATACAGGCAGACGGTTGCTGCGTTCTCGGATCGTTGTCTACGTAGAGGAGATCGAGACTCGAGGTTTCCATGGTCGGATTATCCCACGGAAGCTCCCCAAGCTCCTGTGAATTTCTGTTGAACGAACGCCAACGTAACTTGCCAGGATTGATACCGGCGGTGCGGACTCCCGAATCAGGAGTCGCGCACCCACCAACCCTATGCTACGAGTGCCTCTTTAACCGCGGTCGGCAGCCCCGCCCGACGCCAGGCATCAAAGCCCCCCACCACATTAGCGACGTTTTCGAACCCGGCCCTCTGCAGCCAACTGCAGGCAATCAGGCTTCGGTAGCCGCTCTTGCAAATGACCGCCAGAGGCGCTTTACGGTCCAAGTTCGGCAACGCGTTCTTGAATCCATCGAGAGGCCAAAACATCGCGTCCTCGACGTGTCCGGTCTGCCATTCAGGCCGGCGCCGCACATCGACCAATTGCAGGTTGTGCGATCGCAGACGCGCCTCCAGATTGCGAACCGTGATTTGCGGCAGCGACGCCAGCTCGAAACCAGCTTCTTCCCAGCCCCTCACGCCATCCTGCAACGATCCGCGCACCTCATCGAGACCAATGCGCGCCAGGCGGACCCGTGCCTCAGATAACTGCTCCGCTGAAGCTGCAATCAGCACCGGCTGTGCCTTGAGGTCAACCAGCGTCCCTGCCCAGGAGGCGAACTGACCGCAAAGAGGAATGTTGATCGAGCCCGGAACGTGCCCGGCGGCAAACTCATCGCCCGGCCGGACATCGATCGCGATCCCGTCGTTCTCCAGCAAATATTTCAACTTTTCGGCAGCGACGGGCGCGGGTTCCGGCAAGTCCGCCAGCGCCGGCGCACCAGCGCGATTGATCTGCGCATCCTGCGGGAAGTATTGCGGCCGCGGAGGAAGATTGGTGGTCAGCTGCTCAATGAACTCTGCCTTGGTCTTGATCTGAAGTGCGTAATTGCTCAGCCGCTCCGTGCCGATGGTCGAATGCCGCGCCGTGCCCAGGTTGCGCCCGCAAAGCGAGCCTGCTCCATGTCCCGGATAAACCACGACGTGATCGGCGAGCGGAAGCAGCTTTTGGTGCAGCGAATCGTAGAGCATGCCGGCCAGTACTTGCGGCGTGTAGGCCTTCGACAGATCAGGGCGGCCGACGTCGCCGACAAACAGCGTGTCCCCGGTCAGCACCGCCCAAGGCTCCGCGGATTTCTCCTCGTCGGCAACGAGCAAGCAGATGCTCTCTGGAGTGTGTCCCGGAGTTTCCAGAACCGCGATCTTAATGGCTCCCACCTGCAACTCGAATCCCTCACGGACTTCCACATGAGGAACCGTGGCGCCGCCGTTTGGTCCGATGTAAATCTCGGCGCCCGTACGCTCCGCCAGCTCTCTGTGTCCGGAAACGAAGTCGGCGTGAAGATGGGTTTCGAAGACGTAGCGAATGCTGGCATTGTGACGTTTCGCCGCCTCAAGATAGATGTCCACGTCGCGCTGTGGATCGACCACGACGGCCTCGCCGCCGGAAATCAGCAAGTAAGAAGCGTGAGCCAGGCAGCCCAGGTAAAACTGTTCAAAATGCATGTTCCTCCTTAGGGATCGCCCGTTAAATGGGATCAATCCCTATCATGGTAGTCGAGTCGCAACCCGGGGTCCGCGGATAGAAAGAAGTAACCCCACTAGAGTCAATGGATTACCGTCCAGTCGCTGGGAGAGCCAATCCGGACATGGCAATTAATTTCAGTTTAGCGGAAGTGTCCTTGCCTGACACAGTTGGCGCAGGTAACACCACGACTTTCAACTATTTCTCGCTCCTGGGGTCTTGGTATCTGAGTTCAATCGCCGACCCGTGCGGCACCACCCGGAACGGCGTTGCAGGTCAGTCATGAATGTAGAACGCCGCTTCCTCGGGCCGGACCACGCGCGGCATCCACAATGGCCGCCTAAGCCCGCCGGGGCCGGGGGCAGGCCGGGTCAGAGCCTTCCATCGTTGATACACCGCGAAGGAAAGATTCGTGTCGACGAAGATGTCGCCGTAGCGGTCACCCGGCCCGGCCCGCTCCACGCGCACCATCTGATGCCAGCAGTGCATGCCGCTGATGGGGTCGGGATGCACTGGGAACGTAATATCCTGGTGCACGCCCGCGTCGCTCCACCACACGCGCTTCGTATCCGGATCGGGGCTCTCGTACGGAGAGACGCCTTCCAGTTGCCGGATCTTCCACTGCCCTTTGCCGACTTCCTTCAAATCGACCCATGCGCTCGACATGCGCTCGACCTGCTCGTCTTTGTTGATCCGCCATCGCCCAAGATGGTGCGAACACGCGACCACGCCCGGCGCGAGCCCCTCGGTAACCCAGGCGTGCAGCACGAAGTAGCCGATCTCAGTATGCACCTTCATGAGATCGCCGGTGCGGATGCCATCGAGTTTCTTCGCGTCCACCGGATTCACCCATAGTGGATTCTTGTGAGAAATTTCGTAGAGATATTTTGCGTTGCCCGAGCGCGTGTGAATCAGATTCGGCAGACGGAAAATCGGCAAGAGCGTGTACACCTCTCCGCCAGCTTCTTTCGGCCACTCGACCACAGGCATGTAACGCGGATCGAAGCCCTCTCCCGGATGTCCGAGAGACGCGGCATGTGCCGAGCGATGAATGTGGCTTCGGTAGTATTCGGGCAGCGCAAATTCCGGCCACTTCCAATCGGCCAGTGTTTTCGAGAAGATCTCGAGCTTGCGCGACGGAGTGTTATAGCCGACCACTGCCCTGCCCTCGACCATCACGCCAATCGCTTTTCCCTCCTTCGTCAAAACGCCGTTCGTTTCAACTTTCGACACCGAGAGTTCGGCCGCCGACAGCGCTTTTTCGTTCTGCTTGTACACGTCGCGGGTCACTTCGAACGCGCCGTACTTGCGCATGTACTGCAGCGGCGTGAGTCCCTGTTTCTTTGCCGCTTCCGGCAAGCCGGGGACAGAGTTCTCGAAAATCCATCCGTAGTACTCGTCAACGGTCAGCTTCTCTCCGGACCGGTACGGCGACTCAAAATATTGCCGGATGCCCATCCTGCCGTCGGGATCGATCGCCCACGAGAGGTTGATCCAAAACTCATCTTCCTCCCACACCTCACCGGGATTCGCCTGATGCGTGTACTCGAATTTCTCCCCCGCTCGCTCGCGTAGCACGCGATTCACCGGCTGGCGGAAACCGATCCACTTCCCGGCATACGATTCCTGGCTCATCAGATCGTGCCGTTCAGATGCGAAGCCCATGGGCAAAACGTAATCGGCAAACCACGCCGTCTCACTCCAGGTCGGTGTCAGCGCCGCGTGCAAGCCAACTTTTTCTTCGTCTCGCAGCATTTCAATCCAGGAAAATCCGTCGGGGTACGTCCACACCGGATTGAACACGCGCGTGAAATACGCTTCAATTCGCCCGCGGCCCTCCTTCAGGAAATGCGGCAGCAGGAAGGACATTTCGTGTGTGCACAGCGGCCATTCCTTCGGGTACAGAAGCTCGTTCCAGCGTTTCTGCGGCGGAGCAACTTTGAACGGCTTGGGAACAAACTTGTTCCACGCGTTCAAGTTGTGGCCGCCCTCGGTTCCGACGGAACCGGTCAAAACGTGCAGGAGCATCAGGGCACGCGCGGGTTGCCATCCGCCCAGATTTCCAGACGCGCTTCCCCGCCACAGATGCGAGGCAAAGCGGCTTCCTGCGGTCGCAATCTCGCGCGCCAGCCTGACGATGACCTCCGCCTTGACTCCACTCTCTTTTTCCGCGAACTCCGGCGTGAAACGTGCGTAATGCTTCTTCAAAGCTTCAATCACCGACTCAAAGCTCTGTCCTCTCGCGCTGAAGCTATCGACTTCCAGCTCTTCCCAGTTCGTCCAATTCCGCATGAACGTCGCGTCGAACCGGTTCTCATCCAGAATGACCTTGGCCATGGCGAGCAGTACAGCTCCTTCCGTTCCCGGGTAGGTCGGCAGCCAGTAATCCGCCATACTCGCGGTGTTCGAGAGTCGCGGGTCCATCACCGCCAGCTTCGCCCCTGCCATCTTGCCGTCGATGATTCGCTGCGCGTGCGGGTTGAAGTAGTGCCCCGACTCGAGATGGGCTGAAAGCAGCAGAATGAAGCGGGCGTTGGCATGATCGGGAGAAGGGCGATCGGCGTAATGCCACAGCAAATAACCCAGCCGCGCCGACGATGAGCAGACGTTGGTATGTGAGTTGTGTCCGTCAATTCCCCACGCCTGCAGCGTGCGCTCCATGATGAAGTCGTGCCCCGGCCGGCCCACGTGATACATCACTTCCTCGCCGCGCCCCTCCTGAATCGCCTTGCGAATGCGAATGCCGAAGGTTTCGAGCACCTCATCCCAAGACGTCCGCGTCCACTTTCCCGCCCCGCGCGGTCCCATTCGTTTCATGGGATAGAGCACGCGGTCGGGATCGTGGATCTGATTGATCGTCGCGGGTCCCTTGGGGCACAGGCGCCCGCGGCTCGAAGGGTGCAAAGGGTTGCCCTCAAATTTCTCGATGCGGCCGGTATTTTTGTCGACGTAGGCGAGCAGCCCGCATGCCGATTCGCAATTGAAACAAATCGTGGGCACGAGCTGGTAGTGTTTTTCGATGCGGCGCGGCCATGCTTCCGGATCGAGTTCCACCCAGTCGTCCCACTTCTCCACTGGAGGACAATAGGCGAGGTGGCTGCCTTCACGCTTGAAATCGGTCATCGACAAACTCCCTTCAAACTGTCATCCCGCGCGAGGCGTTGTTTGCCGAGTCGAGGGACCTGGGCGAGCCGCGCGGCGCGTTGCGCTTTTTGCAACGCGATGGCCGCGCGTTTGGCTCGCTTCCTTACGAAACACCGTCCCCCAAACGTTCAGCTGTTGGGCACGCTCTGCCCAGCCATCACAAAGCACCATTCAAAGCTCAGCAATCCACCCAGAATCAGCACAGCCGAAATCGCCACATATGGAGTAAGCCACAGCAGCAGCAACGGCAAGACTCCACCCAGGACCGCCGCTCCCACCCAGAACCAGAATTTAAACGGCCCATGTGTGATCAGACGCGCGGCATACGCGGCATTGTCAGTCGAGTGCGGCATCGTGAACTCGGCCGCGACGATGAGCAAGTGCAAAATTAAACTCGAGACGAGACCAATCCTAGCCACGCTCAGGGCCTGATCCGACCCTCCTAGCACCGGCGGCAACAGAGCCAGCACCGCCGCTCCGCACATCACCGCCTGAACGATCAGGTGCAACGGCAGCAGCGGAGTCTGCCACAAGTCGCGTCCTTCGCACTGCCCGAAAAGAAATGCCGTGTACACGGCAGCCAGAAACCCGGCTAGCACCGTCGGCCACAACAATCCGGCCGATAACGCGGACAGTCCAAGCACCGACGCCAGCCAGAACAACCCGCTCAGTCCGCTGTATCCAATCAGGATGAACGCTCCGCGCGCCAGCCACGACCTGCTTTGTGGCGTGAAGACTACGCGCAGGAATCGTGTCTTATGCTCCAGATCCGAAACCAGCAGCACCGTGGTCAGCGCCGTAAAAACCAGGGCAATCATCGAGAGTGTCACGTCGCGCAGCCTGTCTGGACCCATGCGTCCGAACAGCATCGCAATAGCCGGGATAGCCAGCGCACCGGAGCCAATGGCCTTGGTCCAGCAATACGCCGGCACCTGCCATCCCCAGGGCCGTGCGTGAGAAACATCGTAGGCTGCCAGCGCATTGTTCTGCAGCAGCGGGCTGTCCGGCGGATAAATCGCGCCCCCGCCGTGCAAGCCCGCATTGCGGTCTGCCCACATATACATCGGTTCGTGCCGCGCCGCCGTGGGCACAATCGCGCTCTCGTCGCCATCGATGTAGTAAAGCTTGGGGTGCGTATTTTGTTCCGGTTTGCGCACGCGCACTGGCTCGCGCGCGAGCAGTTGAGAAATTTCTCCGTCGCAAGCATCCATATCTCCCGCGATAATGGCGTGCTCGGGGCATACGACCACGCACGCCGGCTCCAATCCAACTTCCGTCCGATGCGCGCAGTAGTGGCACTTCGCCGCCGTCCCTTCTTCCGGATCGATATAGATCGAGTCGTAGGGGCAGGCCTGCATGCAGGCCTTGCACCCGATGCAGCGTTCCGAACTGAAATCGACGATTCCGTCTTTGCGCTGATACATCGCCGTAACCGGGCAGATCGTCACACACGGTGGCTGGGCGCAGTGGTTGCATCGCGTCACCTGGAAGACGCGCCGGGTGTTGGGAAACATTCCTTTCTCGACGTATTTCACCCACGTGCGGTTGACGGTGAGAGGAACGTGGTTTTCTGTCTTGCAGGCTACGGTGCAGGCGTGGCAACCGATGCACTTGCGGTTATCGATGATGAAGCCATATTTCATGCCGGATCGACAAACAATGTTTGGCCGAACAAGTATTGTAGCCGAGCGCACGTGGGGCTTAGTGATCAGTCTGAGGCCCGCGCCGGAGCCGAGGCAGGCATCAACATTGGCGCCGCTGGCAGGCGCCAATTTTCCGGTCGTTTGCACCGCTGGGCTACAATCATGGGCTGCTTGTGCAGCAGAACAACGTCGCCGGATACTGCAAGTTCCAAGAACTCTATGACTGCTGAAATCGCAACGGCTGCCTTGCTCGACAGCAAGAAGGTTTTCTACAACCGCTTTCTTCTGATCGTGGCCGGCCTTGGCGGCCTGCTCTATGGAGTTGACGTCGGCATCATCGCGGGCGCATTGCCCTATCTCGAGGCAACTTCCGGCCTGAATGCAGGGCAGCTTTCGTTCGTGGTCGCGGCGGTTTTGCTGGGGAGCGTCATCTCCACTCTGTTCGCGGGACTGCTTGCCGACTGGATGGGACGCAAGTCCCTGATGTCGCTGAGCGGCATCATGTTCGTCGTCAGCATCCCGATGATCGCGCTCGCGCATGGCTACGGGCCGCTGGTCTTTGGCCGCCTGCTGCAGGGCGTGAGTGGCGGGTTAATCGGTGTGGTCGTGCCGTTGTATCTGGCGGAATCTCTCGTCGCCTCGAATCGCGGCAAGGGCACCGGAATTTTCCAGTGGCTCCTGACCGCGGGGATCGCGGCCGCGGCCATTGTCGGCTTTTACTTCAGCTTCCGCGTCGACCAGGTCGCCAAACTCGGCGACGCGGCCAAGCTTTTTGCCTTCAAGGACACCGCCTGGCGCGGCATCTTCTGGGTTTCCCTGCCACCGGGACTTCTGTTCGTCATCGGCAGCTTCATGGTGGCCGAGTCGCCCCGCTGGCTGCTTCGCCGGGGAAAAAGAGACGCCGCCTACGCAGCTCTGCTCCGCTCCCGCACGAACGAACAAGCCGGTCTGGAGCTACGCGAAATGGAAGAGGCCTCCGCCGCGGAGAAACGAAAGACTGCCGCTGGAACCGCGGCCACCGAATCCCTGTTCCACCGCAAGTATGTCATTCCCTTTGTGCTGGCCTGCATCATTCTCGCCTGTAATCAGGCCACCGGCATTAATTCGATCATTGCCTACAACACGAATATTCTTTTGCAAAGCGGATTGTCCGACTTCCCCGCTCACCTGGGTTACGTTCTGTTTACGTTGGTAAATTTCCTTGTGACTTTCGGCGGCGTGGTTCTCGTAGATCGCAAGGGCCGGAAGTTTCTTCTTGGCGTCGGCACCGCTGGCATCATCGCATCGCTGATCTGCACAGGGGCTCTCTTCCGCAAGACCGAAAGCTTGCGCCTGGACGCAAAGAGTGCAGTGCAGTCGCTGGTTACCGCCGACCAGAAACTGACTTTGCTGTACAACGGCGAATTAGCGGGCAGACTCAGCGGCCGCAAATGGGACTCGAACCGGCCCACCTCGCTCGTTGTCATCTATTCGTGCGGTGATTTTCGCGCCGCGAGCCGCGCAGTTCGTTCCGATGATCCCGCCGCGAAGCCGATCGAAATCAGCCGCGACGGTTGCGTTCCGGCCAACGCCGTGAATGCATTCTTTTCGAATCCGTTCGGCAATCTCGACGCTTCGCGCGCAGCGCCACTGACGATTGAAAACGCCCTTATCAGTCCGGTTCCCAGTTCCGGCAACGGCTGGCTCGTGGCGATCACGCTTTTCGTGTTCATGGCGTTTTATGCCGTCGGGCCGGGCGTCTGCGTATGGCTGGCACTCTCGGAGCTGATGCCCACTCGCATTCGTTCCAATGGAATGAGTATCGCGCTGGTGCTGAATCAGGCGGTGTCCACGACCATCGCTGCCGTTTTCCTCCCCACGGTCGGCAAGTACGGCTACTCAACTATGTTCTTCGGCTTTGCAGCCTGCACCGTCATCTATTTTGTCACCGCAACGTGGTTCCTCCCGGAGACCAAAGGAAAAACGCTGGAAGAGATCGAAGCTCATTTTGAAGGGCACCCAGCCTAGTTTTCGAAGACTTACCTTCGTCATAGCTTGGAGCAACGCGCCAGGCTCCGTTTGCTCATTCACTCACGAATGATTTACTCTCGCCCCTGTCCCATGACTCCGACGAAAACGAAGAAGAAGACTGCGACGGACCAGCACTCGTACGCCATGCGGCATGAAATTTATCAGCAGCCTGAAGCCATCGCAAAGACCATCGCCAAGCACCTGCGCGATGACCTGATTTTTCCTGGCGAACTAGACGCCATTGAAGGTGCGCTGCTGACCTTCGAGAAGCTGATTATCGCGGCCAGCGGATCGAGCCGTCATGCCGGGCTGGCCGGGGAGATCATGATTGAGGATCTTTCTGGTGTGGCGGTCGACGTCGAGTACTCGAGCGAGTACTCGTATCGCTCGACTCATGCCGCGATCGACCCGATCGTGATGGTCATCACCCAGTCGGGAGAAACCGCCGACACGATTGCCGCGCAACGCGAAGCGTTGACCCGCGGCGTGAAGACGATTGCAATCTCCAATGTGCCCGACACGACGATCGTGCGAGAGGCCAGCGCAGCGCTGATTTCCGGGGCTGGTCCTGAATTGGCCATTCCCGCGACCAAGAGCTTCACCACGCAGCTCACCATCCTTTACCTGATGGCGCTATTCCTGGCACGCAAGCGCGGCCGCATGACTTCGGAGGTGACGCGATCGTACCTGCAGCACCTGCAGCAACTTCCTGAAGCCATCGACAAGAACCTGCGAACGTGGGACAGTCTGGCCGAGGAGTTTGGAACGGTTCACTGCCAAGCGGAGAAATTCCTGTATCTCGGACGGGGGGTTCATTACGCCATTGCACGCGAAGGAGCACTCAAGCTGAAAGAAATTTCTTACGCGCATGCGGAGGGATATCCCGCGGGAGAACTCAAGCACGGCCCCAACGCGCTGGTGGATGAGACCCTGCCCGTGGTCGTGCTGGCCACGTTCGATCACCACGACCCGGATTCGGTACTGCGCTACCGGCGAACCCTCGAGGTCATGAAGGAAGTGAAGTCGCGCCGCGGGCCGCTGGTGGCGGTTGCGACCGAGGGCGACAAGCAAGCGGCAAGAATCGCCGATCATGTTTTCTACGTCTCCCCCGCTCCGGAATTGCTGCTGCCGATCGTCGAGGTCATTCCGCTGCAACTCTTCGCTTATCACGTCGCCGTCGACAAGGGATACGACGTAGATCGCCCCCGCAATCTGGTGAAAGCGGTGGTTACGGAATGACCGACGGATAGTGATCCCGCTACTACGGACTCCAAGGGCTAATGGGGTCATCGCTCCGGCAAATCGCCCAACAAGCGATCCCCACAACAATTCCTAGAGCGGCCCCCATCGTGTACGGCGAATTCATGATCGCGCCGTCTCCGGCCCATGTAGGTCGCCGCTTGATGTCGGCCCCGCCGCATCTTTCTTCGCGAGACTTTTGCTCCCCTTCGCGAATTATCACACGACCCGACTCAGGGGATTGCCGGGCCCGCTGCGGGTTGTTGGAGCGGGAATTCAGGTACACATCATTCTTCAGCGCTGACACCGTGACCTTGCCGTCTATGTCGGCGACGTCGTAGTGCGTCCAATCAGCGCTGTTGACCGGCGTCACGGTCACGCAACCGACGCGCACTCTTAGTCCGCGCGAAGTGTTCACCGAAAGGCTGCCGTGTTCCAGCACAAGTTCATCGGCGTTGTACTGCACCACGGATTCCGGATTGATGTCCGCGTCAGAACCCGTGGCTTCGATCCGCGCCATGGCGTTTTTGGGGACTTCGATGAGGTCATTCGGAAAAATAGCGGATGCTGCGGGAGCGGCAGCTCTGTTCAGCTGAACACCGCCGCTGCTGCGCAGCATGGCCGGCGCACTGTCCTGGGCCAGCACAGACACGGGGAGAATTGTGGTCAGCAGCAGACAAACGAGTTTGCGCCGTAGGAGCAAGCTGCGCCCTGTTAAGTTTCCGCACTAGTTCTCTTGCCAGCTTAGCTGCGTTTGACGAAAGCGACTATTGCCTTGCGTGGTGCCGGGACGACTGGTTGGCACGGGAAGTGATGGGCGATGAGGCAGCGCGAAGAGGCCTCTACATTCCAACCTTCAGTTGGCGTGCAGGCGCGCGGCATCTGCATTGGTAAAGACGCGTGATGTGCGGGGCTTGTTGGCTTTCCAGTAGGCGGCGATATTGCCCAACGGCGCACCGTAATCACTTTGCTCACCTGCCATCGCTGTCACCCCAACGTCGGTGATGCTCGACGGTATCGGACGTGATGGTCCTGCCGAGCTAAGCTCGATCTCACTGGATTTCCCGACTGTTGCCGTCTCTGCCTGCGAGTTGTTGGATTCCTCCACGGACGGTTCACCGGCGGTCGTGCTCGCTGGGGTGACTCCCCAATAGATTCGGTCGATCGCCGCCCGGCTCTTAAGGCCGCCTACGGCAGCGGAACTCGGTTCGCCCGTGCCCTCTTCGGCAGGGGCACTGGGATTGGTAGCCGGTGGCGCAGAGAGCGACAAGCTCGGCGTCGCAATCGGGTGCAAGAAGAGCGGCGATCCGTAATTGATCAGGTATTGCGGACCGATTGGGAAATTCGTGTCCTGTGCCACGCATAGCCCGCTGAAAGTCAGCAGCAACAATACAAGCCGGCCACCCCGCAAATCACGCATACGGACCTCCGACGATCAGCAATATCTGAATTGATTATCGCGCCGACAGGACAGAATTGCCAGAGTCTGACCCTGGAATTCCCCTTCCGGCGCGGCTTTCAGCGCTCCGCTGACAAGGCGGCGTTCTGGCGCTCGCGGCGGTTTTCCAGGATCACGTAGAGCATGTAGAGGACGATCGCCAGGTTGCCGACGAACACAGTGCAGCGCAGAAGCGTAAGGCCACGCAGAAGCTCGCGGATCTCCAGCGGGAGCAGCAGGGTTCCAGAGACAAACGCAACCCATTCTGCCCAGGTGCGCTCCTTCCACAAGCCATAGGCCTCGGTGAAACGCAGTGCCGCATAGGCAAAGGCGATGCGAGCCGCGGCCCAAAGACGAGCGTCCGTGACGCTGTCGGCAAAATCGAGAAACATCTGTGCCGAGCGGCGGTCGGTGCTGATGTGGAGCAGGGCAAGGAGACTTTCAGCGATCAGCCACAGATCCCTGTGAACCAGAGCGAGGGCACAAAACCCCATGACCAGCACGAACGCCCCTTTAACAAACTCGAAGAAGGCAACTGCCCGCAGCACACGCCGTTGAGTGCGGTGCGGGTCAGGCTTGGTTCCGGGTTGAAACATGCGATTGCGGGATGACTCAACGCAGGGTATCACGGGCCAAACCGATTCCATCAGCCACTACTGCCTTGTATGCCATTTGTAAATTGCGGGACTCCGGAATGCTAGTGCCCGCCGTAGCGTCGAAGTCAGTGCCCGCATCAAATCAGCCATGGGGCAACAGGGCGTTCTATCCCTCTGGAGTGGTAAATTACTGCTTACAGTTATCCCTGCCTCATCCTGAAAGACAACAGGTTGGCATCGACGAACAACTCGAATGCGCCGTCCCGCCGGCGATGGGCTTGGCCCGTCATCATTCTTGTCGCCGCGGTTCTGTTGTATTTCTCTTTCCATCGTGCGCCCTTGCGCGTGCACGCCGCCGCCGTGCAGCGGGGGCCGATCCGCAGCCTGATTTCGACCAACGGCAAAATCGAGCCGGTCCAGAATTTTGAAGCGCACGCTCCCGTTGCGACCACGGCAAAGCGCATCTTAGTAAAGGAAGGCGATCACGTACGCAAGGGCCAGCTCCTGCTTCAGCTCGATGAAGCCGACATGCGAACCCAGGCAGCCCGCGCCCTGGCTCAAGTGAAAAGCGCTCAGGCGGATCAATCCGCGCTGAAGACCGGAGGCACGCGGGAGGAGATCATCACCTTGAACGCGCAGTTGGTAAAGGCCCGCAGTGCGTGCGATGCGGCGCAGCACAACGTTGATGCTCTCCGCCATCTCGAGCAGGAGGGCGCTGCTTCTCCGGGCGAGCTTCGCCAGGCTGAAGACACCCTCGCGAGTGCGCAGGCTGACGTCACGCAAGCGCAACAGAAGCTGAACGACCGTTATTCGCAACCCGAAGTGGCCCGCATTCAGGCACAGGCGTCTGCCGCACAAGCCGCCTACGATGCCGCAGAGGACGCACTCAGTAAGTCTACGGTTCGCGCGCCTTTCGATGGCGTGGTCTATTCCCTGCCCGTCAAGCAGGGAGCATTCGTCCAGGCCGGTGATCTGTTGCTGCAGGAGGCCGATCTGTCGCGCGTGGTGGTGCGTGCGTTTGTCGACGAGCCCGACATCGGACGCCTTCTCGCTGGACAGAAAGTGGAGGTTACGTGGGACGCTTTGCCCGGCCGCACCTGGACCGGCTCAGTTACCGGCGTTCCGTCCACGGTTAAGCCTCGACTCAACCGCAATATTGGCGAGACCACCTGTACCATCGACAATCATGATCTGAAGCTTCTGCCCAACGTCAACGTGAACGTCACTATACTGGTCGCAGAGCACGACAACGTCCTCACGCTCGAACGTGACGCGCTGCGCCCCGAAGACAGCAAACTCTACGTCTACCAAATCGTCAACGACCACCTGAAGCGGCAGGCGGTCGAAATTTCCCTGCAGAATCTCACCCGGGTCGAGATCACCTCCGGGCTTGCCGAAGGCGCGCTCGTCGCACTGTCCGCAGAAGAATCCAAACCGCTCTCTGACAGCGCTGCCGTCACGGTGGTTCACTAGGGCATGCCGCCGGCTGGATCACTCGTTCGTGCGGCTTTTCGAATTCCCTTCCCGCGGATTGCGTGCATTCTGGTTGTCGTTTGTCAACTCGCACAGGCGGAGACCTCTCCCCGAGAAATGCTTGCCGCCGGCCGCGTGGATGAAGCCATCCAAGCACTTCAACAACAACTCGACCGCTCCACAACCGATGCCGGGGCCTACAACCTGCTGTGCCGCGCTTACTTCATGCTGGAGGACTGGGACCATGGCATCCCTGCGTGCGTCCGCGCGCGCGACCTGGATCCTACAAACGGCCAGTACCAGCTTTGGCTGGGCCGCATCTACGGGGAAAAGGCTTCTCACGTCGGATTCCTCTTCGCTGCCGGTTTGGTTAAAAAAGTCCGCACTGCCTTTGAGCGCGCAGTCGAGTTGGATCCCAAGAACTGGGAGGCACGCACCGATCTTGCTGAGTTTTATCTGGAGGCTCCGGGGATAGTCGGCGGTGGCAAGGAGAAAGCCCGCGCTCAGTCCGACGCTTTGATGGCGCTAAATCCGGGCATGGCGCACTGGGTCGCAGCCCGCATTGCAGAAAAGAGCAAGGACCCCGTGACCGCCGAACGCGAACTTCGCGCGGCCGTTGTGACCAGCCACTCTGGCGTGCGCGCCTGGCTTGACTTGGCCAGCTTTCTGCGCCGCGCCAGCCGCCTGGACGAAATGGAGCAGGCCCTGCGCAACTTGGAGTCGAGTCCCATCGACCACCCCCCGGCTTTGCTGGATGGGGCCAGCATGCTGCTTCGCACCGGCCGCGACCTACCTCTCGCCGTGCGACTCGTGCACCGCTACTTTTCCAATGGCCCGGTGGAGGAAGCGCCTGCTTTCAAAGCGCACGATCTGCTCGGTCAGTTGCTCGAGAAACAGGGCGACCGTAAATCCGCCGCCGAGGAATTCCGCGCAGCTCTGGTGCTCTCTCATGCGTACACACGAGCTCAGGAAGATTTGAAGCGGATCGAACGCTGAAACGCTGGGGGGGTGTCAGAGTGCGGCCCGCTCGTTGCCAAGTTCCAGCCGGAATCCGTTCTGCCACTCCCGTCCGAGATTTAGAATCCCGCTGCATCCAATTGTTCATAAAATCTCTAACAGATCACTTTGGAGGTCACCCCCTCTGGAGAACTGGAAGGATTGCAATGACAAACTCGTGCCGAGGTAGGCGTTGTGCAAAATGGATTCTAGCGGTTTTCTTCTTCCCGCTCTCTCTGACGGCTGAGCCCCTCCCCCTTAAGCGCGCGGTCGAACTCGCACTGGCCCATGCCACCGGTGTCGCCATTGCGGCCGCCGACGTGCAAAAGGCCTCCGCTGATTATCGGGAAATGCGCGACGCCTACATCCCGCAACTCACGGTGGGCGCCGGTCTCGGTCCGCCGTCCTACGGCTTTCCTCTCACTCTCGCCGGACAGCCCCCGTCCCTGTTCAATCTCAATATGCAGTCTGCGCTGCTGAATTTTGCCATGCACGACTACCTTCACTCCGCACGCGCCGACACGGCCGTTGCTTCTCTCAAAACCAAAGATGCGCGCGACCAGATCATCCAGGACACGGTTCTCAGCTACGCCGAACTGACCAAGTGGGAGCAGCGCCTCGCTCGTCTTCAGGAGACTGCGGCGGAAGCCGACAAGATGCAGACAGCAGTCGCCGAGCGCGTTAAAGAAGGTGTCGACAGTGAACTCGACGGTACGCGCGCCCGTCTCTCGGTCGCGCGTGTCCGGCTTCGCATCGCCGAAGCCCGGGGCGCTGCCGACGTGCTCCGCGAGCATCTGTCCAAGCTGACGGGACTTCGCCCCGCGGACATTCAGACTGAACCTGACGCGCTGCCTGATTTTCCACCCCCGCCGGAGGACGTATCCACACTCTCCCAGGCCGCGGAGTCTAATCCTGCAGCCAAGGCTGCGGTGGAACACGCCCGCGCCCAGTATTTCCGCGCCCAGGCCGAACATCGCGCGTTGTGGCCCAGCTTCGATCTCGCCGGGCAATATGCATTGCTCTCAACCTTCAATAACTTCCAGAATTACTACATTCCCGAAAAGGAGTGCGTCACATCTGTTGGGACAGTTCTCTGCCCCAATGGTGGATTCCGCCAGAACAACGCGACGATTGGCATCTCCATCCGCTTGCCGCTGTTCAACGCGTCGCAGCGTGCCCGCGCCCAGGCTGCCGATGCCGAGGCTCTGAAAGCCGCAAAACAGGCCGACGCCGCCCGCAATCAGGTCTCTGAAGAAACGCTTCGTCTCGAGCGCACCGTCACTCAAATGCAGGCCGCGCGCGATGTTGCCGACTTGGAGTACGAAATCGCGGAGAAGAATTTGGCCGCCGTCCCGGCCCGCATGGATGCGGGCACGGCCACACTGCACGACCTCGACGACGCCCGCACCCGCGCCAGCGAGCGCTTCATCGCTCTGCAGGACATTACCTTCGAACTCCAGCGCGCGCAATTGGGGCTGCTGCGCTCTACAGGAGATCTGGAGAAGTGGGCACTGCGTGCGCCGTGAGTTGTGCGCAAGACTGCGGTGCCGCACGGGCCGATGGTTTACAACTTCCCGCGCAGCGTCTTTACCACCTGCCGGATTGCTTTCTCATTCCGCCGATAACGCCGCCAGAGCCCCTGCTTGGTCGCCTCCACCAGCCCGGCTTTCGTCAGGATCGCCATGTGATGGGAGATGGTCGCCTGCGATAGCTGCACCCGCGCTTCAATATCTCCCGCGCATAAACAGGACGCCGTTCGTGACGCTTTCGCATTCTCCCGGAGCTCATGAAGAATGCGCCGCCGGGTGGGATCGGCGATTGCATGCAGTGCGCGGTCGAGCGAATCGTTGGCAGACATGGTGAATAGAGATAGCGTCAAGTCAAGATCGATGGCTGTCAATATGGCAATCGTGACGCTCGGGTTTAGCGGAGGGCCGAACCGCTGCAGCCCTTACTTCTTTACGATCGGGTTATACCCGTCCCCGATCAGCCGCGTCCGCATGGCCTCGGCATCTTTGATATCGGCAAATGGTCCCACTTGCACCCGCAACAACTTATCGGCCGACGCCGGCGCCACAAATGCCGGGTAATCTTTCTTCTTGAGCGCATCCACCAGCGCGTCGGCATCTTCCTGCTTGCTGACGGCAGCAACCTGCACAAAGTACCCGGAGGTGGGCACCAATCCGACTGGCTCCGTCGGTTGCGACGGAGCAGGTTGCGCAGGCGCCGTCGCTGTGCCGCCCGGATTCGCCTGCGCGGTCGTCGAATCCGTCTTCGTGTCAGCGGGAGGCGGCGTCAATTGCGGAGTGGCGTCCTTCTGTTCCACTGACTTGTAAAACGTCATCGGCGGTGCCGCCGGGGCCGCTGTCGAATTCACTTTGCTGGGAGCGGGCTGCGCTGGGATGGCAGCGCTGGCAGAAGCGATCGCTGGTTCCGACTTGCGTCCCAGCGAATAGCCGAGCGCAAAGAACAACGCGCAAACCCCGACGAGGCCAAAGAACAGCACCAGCAGCTTGCCTGTCCCCAGTGTAATTTCAGTATCTTCGGACGAAGTCATGATTCCACTCCCCACATCCGAGTGTTTCAGCGCGCAAACCAATCCAAAACCCAACCGCGCTTGTCATTCCGAGCGCAGCTTTATCGCGCGAGGAACCTGCTTTTTCTCAACAGCGCCCGACCCTGAATAGCAACTACGCTGTCTTCGCCGCCGGTTCTCCGTCCCCGGCCTTCGCCAGCAGTTTCTGGATCCCGGAGAAGAAATCGACCGGCACAGGAAAGACCACTGTCGTATTCTTCTCCACGCCAATCTCAGTCAAGGTCTGCAAATAGCGGAGCTGCACGCTCACCGGCTCGCCCGAGAGCAAATGCGCTGCGTCCACCAGCCGTTGTGCCGCCGAGAATTCGCCTTCCGCATGAATTATCTTCGACCGCTTCTCGCGCTCGGCCTCGGCCTGTTTGGCCATCGCGCGCAGCATTGACTCCGGCAGATCGACCTGCTTGACCTCAACATTCGTTACCTTCACGCCCCAAGGTGACGTGTGCGTGTCGAGAATGCTCTGCAGCCGCAGATTGATCTTGTCCCGATGCGCCAGCAGTTCATCGAGCTCCTGCTCGCCCAGAACCGACCGCAGCGTCGTCTGCGCAAACTGCGACGTCTGATACACGTAATTTGAAACCTGCACCACCGCCTGCCGCGGCTCGATCACACGCAGAAAAATAACCGCATTTACCTTCAGCGTGACGTTATCCCGCGTGATGATGTCCTGCGGCGGCACTTCCAGCGCCTCCTGCCGCAGCGACACGCGCACCATGCGGTCGATCGGCGCAAAGACAAGAATCACTCCCGGCCCCTTGGCCGCAGGCAACAGTCGGCCCAGGCGGAAGATCACACCGCGCTCGTACTCCGCCAGAATCTTGATGGAACTCAGCAGGTAGATGGCTACAACGATGATGACAATAGTGCCAAAGCCAAAACCGAATGCTTCCACGGCAGCCTCCGCTTCGCAACGAACGCTTGAAACGCAAAAGACCGGAGCAACCAAATACGCTCCTACCGCGGATTGTATAGCAGCGGGAAGAAAGCAGCGCGCAAATCGCATGCCGCAAGTTGCTTGGCTTGATGCGCCAAACTCAGAAAGGCAAGCTTCGCTACGTCCGGTCCGGGTCGATCGTCTGATCCATATAAATCCACAGCACCCGCGCCATCCAAGTCAGAACCGGTGCCAGGGGCAGAAACAAAACAATTCCTGCAACCGTGCTTTTCATCACAGACCACCTCAAGACCTCCCAAACCACCGCAGCCAGCACCGCAATCGCTCCCACACCCAGTCCATAGCCGAAGTACATCGCCCCGAGGAAATATCCGGGCTCGCGCTCGAATTTGAGATTGCAGAACGGACACCGCTCATACATCGGAGGAAACAGCCAAATGGATCGGAAGAAGATCTTTCCCGTGCGGCAGCGAGGACACAGTGCCCGCAGAATTCCCTCCCACGCAGACACGTCAGCGCGCTGCATGCAATGGAGTCTAACAGGGACAAGATGAGCAGCGGCCTGGCTTAAAACGCTCTGGCAAGGGCGTCATTCCGAAGTCCCGCGTTCTCAGCAGCGGGACGAGGAATCTCGCGTGGAGTGCCGGGTAGGTTGTGACCGGTTCTTTCTACGATCCCGCCTTCGCCACCTGAATCCGGCTGGCGTCAACGGTGATGTCGCGCTGAATCTCCATCTCAATCGACGTGCCCGCATCGAGTTTCACGTCCGGACCATGTTTCAGCAGGGCCCACGCCACTCCGGCGGCCAGCCCCGCTGCCCCGCCGATGCGCGCACCGTTCAAGCCGCCCGCTGCCGCGCCGGCAATGCCCCCGGCCGTGCCCGCAACAGCCGCGTCTTTCACCGAATCCTCCACGCGCTGGCCGGTGTCCTTGTCCTGCTGAATCGTTCCCTCCTGATCCTTCACGCCCTTGTCGTCCGCGCCGGGCGTTCTCTCGACCGATCCGGGCAGCATCACCGTGTATCCGGTGGGATAAATCATCGACGTAAAGTGAATCAGAATCTCGGCGCGTTTTTTCGAGCGACCCGCGGGTTCGCTGTGCATGATCTTGCCCTGAATGTAGGTTCCCGCCGGAATCAGGATGCGCTCGTTTAGAACGAACGGAAACACTGTCTCGGCGTACACGGCATCGCCCTCGCGCGCGTTCTTGGTCGAGATCGCCTGCTTCAGCGACAGCGGAATCTTCGACCCCGCCGGAATCACCAGCGCATTCGGATCCTGTGGGTGCCCCGCTTCTCCCTGATTTTGGGAGAAGTGGGTATCCTGTGACTCGTCGGGCCGATCAGAGCTCTGCGCCGGCTTCGTCGTGTCCGCAGACTGCCCCCACGCCATCCCGGAAACCAGCAGTAATGTTAGAAGAACGCGCATCCAGCACCTCCCAAAGCGCCGAACATCAGCCATATCGAACCAAGCTTACTACGACTTAGCCGCTAGGATGCGGGCTACACGCCGGAAGTTATCCCAAATTCGCCGAGGTGCCTATTAACACTGGTAATCTCGGTTCCAATACCACACTGCATCACTTATAAATCAAATACTTCTCCCGCACCTTCTCAAACTTCTCCAGCCCCTCCTGCCAATCTTGCGCAATCCGCCGCGGATCCTCGCCCGCCACCAGCGCGTCATACACACTCTGATTCACCAGCAGGTTCTGCATCTGCTCGATTTTGAAATCCGCCGGATACAGCTTGCGCAGTGCCGCCGCCAGTTCAACGCCCAGCTCCGGCGCGTCAAACCCGTTTCTGTCCGTCAGAATCACATTTACGCCCTGGCATTCCTGCCCGCTGTAAACGCTCGCGGTCGGCGTAAACGTCACCGGGACGAAGCGCACACCAGCGATTCCGCGGCCATTCAAATATGCTGCCAGTTCCCTACTCTTCACCCACGGTGCTCCGACCATCTCAAACGGAGTGTCGGTCCCGCGCCCCACCGAAACATTTGTGCCCTCGATCATCGCCACGCCCGGATACAGCGCCGCCTCGGTTACGCTCCGCAAATTCGGCGAGGGATTCACCCACGCGAGCCCGGTCGAATCGAACCAGTCGCCACGCTGCCAGCCATCCATCTGAACGATGCTGAGCTTGGCGTTGATGTTCTTCTCGGCGTTGAACATTTTCGCCAGCTCGCCGATCGTCATGCCATGCCGCACAGGCACGGTCCAGTAATTCGTGAAACTCTCTTTGCCCGCGTCCGACACTGGTCCCTGTACGAACGACCCGGTAATCGGATCCGGCCGGTCGAGCACGATCAACTCAATTCCAGCTTGCGCCGCGGCTTCCAGAAAATATCCCAGCGTCGTCTCATACGTATAAAACCGCACTCCGGCATCCTGAATGTCGAACACCACCGCATCCAGCGTCTTCAGCACATCCAGCGATGGCCGCCGCGCCGCGTCCGTCCCGCCGTAAACGCTGTACACAGGAATGCCCGTTGCCGCATCCACCGTATTGCCAACGTTGGTCGTGTCGAGCGTGCCCGTCACGCCATGCTCGGGGCTGAAAATGGCCTCCAGCGCCACGCCCGGAGCCTCCGCCAGCACATCAATCGTCCGCTTGCCCGATGCATCAATTCCCGTCTGATTCGTCACAAGCCCGATTCTCTTTTTCGCCTGAGATTGTGGAGCGGCGGACGCCTCGTCCGCCGGTTGGGTGTTCGCCGACGCGGCAGACAGCTGCGCCTTTAAAACATCGAACCCGTGCTCCTCGAGCACATCGATTCCATTCTTCACCATGCCATTGCGCGCACTCATGCGCCGTGCCGCGCTCTGTGCTTCGTTGTAGCCGGTAATGCTCTTCCAGCGCAGATCGTCTTTTTCGCTCGCAGTCAGGTTCAAAGCGGCGGCCACTTCCGTCGCCACTTTCGATCGCAGCGCAATGGCATTCCCGCCGCGCGGATGCACCGCGTTCGTCAGCAGAATGATGTAAGTTTGCGTGGTCGGGTCGATCCAGATCGATGTTCCTGTCCACCCGGTATGCCCGAACGACCCCACCGGCAGAAGATCGCCGCGATTCGAAGACAGCGGAGAGTCGATGTCCCAACCAAACCCGCGCAGCACCGGCGCCGCCGGAGGCTGCTCGGGCGTGGTCATCTTCTCGACCGCTGCGGCCGACAGAATCCCGTCGCCGCCATTCAGGAGAACCTGCGCAAACTTCGCCAGGTCGTCGGCGGTCGAAAACAACCCGGCATGTCCCGCCACCCCGCCCATTCGCCGGGCCGTCGGATCATGCACCACACCCCAAAGCATGTGCTCATTCTCGTCATACTGCGTCGGCGCGATCTTCACTCGCCACGAGCCCGGTGGCACATATCGCGTGCGTGTCATCTTCAGCGGCGCAAAAATATGCCGCACCACGTATTCATCCAGCGTCTCGCCCGACACGCGCTCCACCAGGGCTCCCAGCACAATAAAATTCACGTCGCTGTAGAGGAAGCCCGATCCCGGCGCCTGCGCCGGCGCATCGGCAAATGCCATTTTGTACCCCGTGTCTTTCCCCTCCCACGGCGTCTTCAAATCCAGATCCGGCTCCAGCCCCGAGTAGTGCGTCAGCAACTGGCGCACTGTAATGTCCTCTTTCCCGTTCTGCCCGAACTCCGGCAGGTATTTCACGACCGGATCGTTCATACGGATTTTGCCCTGCTCCACCAATTGCATCACCGCGGTCGTCGTCGCAACCACCTTGGTCAGCGACGCCAGATCGAACACGGTATCGAGCGTCATCGCCGCGTGCCGCGGTTCGAGCGAGCGTTCGCCATAAGCCTTGCGATAAATCACTGCGCCGTCGTGCCCGATCACCAGCACTGCTCCGGGAATGTTCTTGTCGGCAATCGACTGCTGGATGATGGAATCCACAGCCCCGAGACGAACGGGGTTGGAAGGCGTGGTCGCGCCGCCAACTAATGTGGTTGCGGTTAAGACAAAGATGAGAAAAAAGATGATGGCGGCGGTCTTCTCTCGCGCCTTCTTCGAGAAGGCGTGCAGTCGCGGCCACGCAAGCGTATTTGACCCGATGGAGAAGATGCCTCGACTTTACACAACCCATGTGGGATGACTCAAGAATCTCAAGTAACTGGGTGCCTGGGTGTGACATATTTGATGTGCCATATCATGTCTTTTCTGGAATTTGGGCGAAGAAGCTCGGCGAAGAAGACAAAGTGAACTCAAAATCGACCCCAGCCCGTTCTGCCGCGCCGCTCCCTCACGACTGCGCGAAACAGGATCAGCTTTTCTCCGCCGCCTTCTCGATTCTCGAGGACGCCATTTCTGCACACGCATTTCCGGCCGCATCGGTCGCGGTCACGCACAAAGGGCGCCTGATCGCCCTCAAAGCCTTCGGTCACTTCGTATATGAGAAAGACCGGGGTGCGGTTGCCCCACCCTTGTCGCGTTTTGTGCGACAGGGTGGGGAATTTGACGTGAGTCCCTCAACACTCTTCGATCTCGCCTCCCTTACCAAAGTCGTCGCCACCACTGCGATGGCCATGATCCTCTATCAGCGCGGTCTGCTCGAACTCGACGCGCCGATAATAGGCACCATTCCGGAATTCCTGGCGTTGAATGATTTCCCCAACTCTGGCAATTCCGGCGATCCCTGCCGACGCGACGTCACCTTCCGCATGCTCCTCGCGCACTCCTCCGGTCTCCCGGCCTACGAAAAGCTCTTCCTGAGAGCTCGCACGCGCGAGGAACTCCTCCCCGCCACGTTCGCTACGCCGCTGACCGCCGATCCCGGCTCGCGCGCGGAATATAGTGACATCGGCTTCATCATTCTCGGTATCGCTCTCGAGCGCATTGCCGAAGAATCCATCGACCAATTTTGCCAACGCGAAATTTTCGGACCGCTGGCCATGACTCACACTACATTCAATCCACCCGCGGTGATGCACGGTGAAATTCCTCCCACTGCCGACGATCGCACCTTCCGCCGCCGAATCATCCAGGGCGAAGTGCAGGACGAAAACGCTTTTGTCCTTGGCGGCGTCGCCGGACACGCCGGACTTTTCTCCGCCTCCCAGGACTTGGCCCGCTTCGCCCACGCCATGCTTAGCGGCTTTTGTCCCATCCTCCGCCCCGAAACGGTCTCCCTGTTCACTCGCCGCGAATCCTCACCCACCGGCACTTCTCGCGCTTTGGGTTGGGACACGCCGTCCAAGCCATCGCAATCCGGCAAATATTTCGGGCCGCGATCTTACGGCCATCTCGGCTACACCGGCACTTCGCTCTGGCTCGATCCCGACCGCCAGCTTTCCGTCATACTGCTCACCAACCGCACCTGGCCCGACGGCACAAACCAGGCCATCAAACAAGTGCGCCCCAAGTTTCACGACGCTGTGATTGAAGCATTGGAGCCGGAACACACGGGCGGTGCATGAGAAACCGGGAAATGACACGCCAAAAAACAGCCTCCGATCTTCGCCGTCTCTCGACCGAACAGATTCTCCCCGGCGCGCCGGACCTCGACCGCATGTCGTCGCTCGACATCGTCCGCCTCATCAACCGCGAGGACGCAACCGTGGCCGGCGTGGTTGAACGGGCGCTGCCGCAAATCGCCCGCGCCATCGACGTTGTCGTCGAAGGGCTCCGCCAGGGCGGGCGACTCATCTACGTCGGCGCCGGCACGAGCGGGCGTCTCGGCGCTCTCGACGCCTCGGAGATTCAGCCCACCTTCAACACTGATCCCCACACCGCGCAGTACATCATGGCCGGAGGCCCAAGGGCGCTCGGCGCTTCCACCGAAGCCAGCGAAGACGACACCGCGCTCGCTGTCGCCGAAATGAAGAAGCGAAAACCCGGCAAGCACGACGTCGTCCTCGGCATCGCCACCAGCGGCCGTACGCCTTTCACCATCGCCGCCGTCAAATACGCCCGCCGCCGCGGCGCCCGGACCATCGCCCTCACCTGCAACCGCAACTCCCCGCTCGAGCGCGCCGCCGATTTCGCCATCGTGACCGAAGTCGGCCCCGAGGTCCTCGCCGGATCATCGCGCATGAAAGCCGGCACGGCCCACAAAATGGTCCTGAACATGATTTCGACCGGCGCCATGTGCCGCCTTGGCTACGTCTGCGGCAATCTCATGGTGAGCGTCTGGACGAAAAACGAAAAACTCGTTCAGCGCGCTGTGCGCATCGTGGAGGAGGCCACTGGAGCCGATCACGAAACCGCAGCGCAAGCCCTGAAAGCCGCTGGGAATCGCACGGCCGTTGCCGTGGTAATGCTGGCTGCCGGAGTGAGCCGAGCCAAAGCCACCGCCGCCCTGAAGAAGACCAAAGGTCACGTGCGAAAGGCGATTGCATTGGCGACAAAGTAGCCCTCAATACGAAACTTGTCATTCCGACGTGCGAGCGTAGCGAGACAGGAGGAACCTGCTTTCCGCTGGGATGGCAAGACGTAAGGACGTAGGGCGGGATTTTGACTGAACTAACTGGTTACTCCAGTGCATGATCCCGCAACTCCCCGCCCTATCCAGCCGATACAATAACCTCATCTATGGATAAGTTCGTCATCCGCGGCGGAGAGCCCCTGCTCGGCACTGTCCGCGTCAGCGGCGCAAAAAATGCCGCCCTGCCCTGCATGGCCGCAGCCCTGCTCACCGATCAGCCCGTCATTCTCGAAAACATTCCCCAGGTGCGTGACATTCAAACCACGCGCAACCTGCTCACCGCTATGGGCGCCGAGGTCGAACTCGGCTACGGACGCGCCCAGCACCGCACCACCATCCAGTGCGAAAAACTCGCCACCCCCGAAGCCTCGTATGAATTAGTCAAAACCATGCGCGCCTCCACGCTCGTCCTCGGCCCGCTCGTCGCCCGCTGCGGACGCGCCCGCGTCTCGCTCCCTGGCGGCTGCGCCATCGGCGCTCGCCCCATCGATCTCCACATCAAAGGCCTCGAGCAGCTCGGCGCGAAGATCACCCAGGAGCACGGCTACGTCGAAGCCCGCGCCGATCGCCTGAAGGGCGCCGAAATCGTCTTCGACAAAATCACCGTCACCGGCACCGAAGACTTGCTCATGGCCGCCACGCTCGCCGAAGGCGAAACCGTTCTGCAGAACTGCGCCCGCGAGCCCGAAGTCGCCGATCTCGCTGACCTGCTCAACAAAATGGGGGCGCAGATCGAGGGCGCCGGCACGCCGACGATTCGCATTAGGGGTGTAAGTAAACTGAGAGGCGCGAAGCACCGCATCATTCCTGATCGCATTGAAGCAGGGACATTTTTGATCGCAGGAGCAACCACCGGAGGCGACCTCAACATCGCCGGTTGTGATCCCTCGCACCTTGGCGCGATCATCAGCAAGCTTCACGAAGTCGGAGCGAAAACCAAAACCAACGGCGATTCCGTCCGCGTGATGGGCGACAATCCCTTCACCGCCGCCGACATGAGCACGGAAGAATATCCCGGCTTCCCCACCGATTGTCAGGCGCAGTTCATGGCGCTGGCCACGCAAGCCGAAGGCACATCCGTCATCACCGAAAATATTTTCGAAAATCGCTTCATGCACGCCCTCGAACTGGTGCGCATGGGCGCGAACATCAAGATCGAAGGCCACCGCGCCGTCGTGCGCGGCAAAACCCCACTCAGCGCCGCTGCCGTCCTCGCCAGCGACCTGCGCGCTTCGGCGTCGCTCGTGCTTGCCGCCCTCGTCGCCGACGGCGAGACTATCATCGACCGCGTGTACCACATCGACCGGGGCTACGAACACATTGAAGAGAAGTTAAAGGGAGTCGGCGCGCAGATCAAACGCATCGGGGAAATGTTCCCCAAGAAAACTGCCGCAGCGAAGTGATTGTTGGCTCCCGATCCGAAGAAGAAAGGCCGCAATGGTCATTGCGGCCCTCGATTCGATCTGGTAACTCCCCTTGAAATCGCCGCGAAGAACTTAGTGCCTTCCGCTGCCTCCGTGGCCGCCACCGTGCCCGCCGCGACCCCCGCCGCCACTGCGACCGCGTCCTCGACCGCGTCCACCACCTCCGCGACCGCCACGGCCGCCACGATCTCCTCCGCGGTCACCTCCGTGAGGACGGCCGCCCCCATGCGGCGCTGCGCCTTCGCGATTGAAGTTGGGCTCCTCCGGCTCATCCGGAAAATCTCCGCCGCCCTCAATCACCAGCGTGCCGGTGGCCGCCGGCTCGCCTTCGGCCACTGGGGCGTGCGCCTGCGCTTCTCCTGCTCCGCCGCCCGACTGCGCCATCTTCGCGCGCTGCTCTTTCAGAATCGCTTTGCGTGACAGACGGATACGGTTGCCCTCCACCGCCAGCACTTTCACCAGCACCTGGTCGCCTTCCTTCAGTTCGTCGCGCACATCGGCAATGCGATGTTCGGCCACCTCGCTGATGTGCAGCAGGCCCTCGGTGCCCGGAATAATTTCGACGAATGCGCCGAAATCCGCCAGCCGCGTCACTTTGCCGAGATACGTCTTTCCGACCTCAGGCGTCGCCGTGATGTCGCCAATCATCTGCAGCGCCTTCTGCGCCGACACCTGATCGTTCGATGCCACCTTGACCTGCCCCGAATCTTCGACGTCGATCTTGACTCCGGTCGCCTCCACGATCGAGCGGATCATCTTTCCGCCCGGCCCGATCAGGTCGCGAATCTTGTCCACCGGGATCTGCACCGTGTAGAAGCGCGGCGCATAATCGGAAATTTTCTCGCGCCCGGTCGAGATCACTTCCTCCATCTTGCCCAGGATGTGCGTCCGCCCGCGCTGCGCCTGCGCCAGCGCCTCGCGCATGATCTGCGCGGTAATGCCGGCGACTTTAATATCCATCTGCAGCGCGGTAATGCCTTCTTTCGTTCCCGCAACCTTGAAGTCCATGTCGCCGTAGTGATCTTCCGCGCCCGCAATGTCGGTGAGGATGGCGTATTGATCGCCCTCTTTCACCAGGCCCATTGCAACTCCTGCAACGGGAGCCTTGAGCGGAACGCCAGCGTCCATCAGCGAGAGCGAAGCTCCGCAGACGGTCGCCATCGAGGACGAACCATTGGACTCCAGAATGTCGGAGACCACACGCATCGCGTAAGGCCACTTCTCTTCCGAAGGAAGCACAGCCGAAACGGCCCGCTCGGCGAGCGCGCCATGGCCAATTTCACGCCTCCCGGCCCCACGCAGAAACGCAACTTCTCCAACGCTAAACGGCGGAAAGTTGTAGTGCAAGAAAAAGCGCTTCTTGGCTTCGCCTTCGAAGCCTTCGAGGCGCTGCATGTCGTCGGAGGTGCCGAGCGTGGTCGTGACCAACGCCTGGGTTTCGCCGCGGGTAAAGATGGCGCTGCCGTGGGTGCGTGGCAGCACTCCAGCTTCAATCCAGATTTCGCGGACTTCGTCGAAGGCGCGCGCATCAGGACGGCGATGCTGATGGATCACCTGGTCGCGGAAAATGCGCTCCCGCAGCGTCTCGTAATAGTGGTCGAGTTTCTTCTCGGCGTCTTCGTCGCCTTCGGGCAGTTCCGCCTCGAGCTTCTTCTTAATCTGCTTCACCAGCGTGTAGCTCTCGAGCTTGGGATGCTTCCTGGTGTCGAGCGCATCGGTCAGTTCGGCGCCGACTTTGCTCTTCAGCGCGTCGTAGTACGCCTGATCAAACACCGGCGGCTCGACCACGCGCTTCGCCTTGCCCGCCTTGGCGCGCAGATCGTCGATGGTGGCGCAGATTTTCTTGACCTCGGTGTGGCCGAACTCGATCGCATCGACCACGGTCTCTTCCTTCACTTCCTTTGCACCCGACTCGATCATCACGATGCCGTCTTTCGTCCCGACGACCATGATGTTCAGCAAGCTTTCGCGCATCTCGTTGTACGTGGGATTCACGATGAACTGGCCGTCAATCAGGCCGACGCGCACCGCGCCGATGGGGCCGAGGAACGGAATATCAGAGACATGCAGCGCGGCCGACGCTGCGTTAATGCCGACCACGTCAGGATCGTTATCGGTGTCAGCGGAGAGGACGAAAGCAATGACCTGGGTCTCGCACTTGAATCCCTCGGCGAACATGGGCCGGACGGGCCGGTCGATCTGCCGGCTGGTAAGCACTTCGCGCTCGCTCATGCGGCCTTCGCGCTTGATGAAGCCTCCGGGGAAGCGTCCGCCGGCGTAGGTGTATTCGCGGTAATCCACGGTGAGGGGGAAGAAATCCACGCCCTCGCGCGGATCGGCGTTGGCCACGGCGGTGGCGAGAACGACGTTTTCGCCGATGCGCACCACGGCTGACCCGTGGGCCTGCTTGGCGAGCTTTCCGGTTTCAAAAGAGATTTCTTTGCCGCCGGTGAGATGGACGGTAACTGTAGTGGGTACTGGTTTCATAATTTTCCTTCGGAGCCATGAGCTAAGAGCCGTGAGCCGTGAGCGGCGAGCAATTCGAAGTGCGGTTGCCCCACCCTTGTCGCGTTCTGTGCGACAGGGTGGGGATTTTGACTTTCACCCTGTGTAAACACACATCACCCGCGATGTCGTACGAGAATTTCGTTGCGCTTAGAAAACGCACGGATGGAAAGTTCCTCAATGCTGCAGCCGTCTACACAGGGACGGCGGTCTAGAAATATCCCTGAGGCTTGTGGTTCCCACTTCTCGCAAAAACGGCGAGAAGTGGGGCACCCCATTTCGTGGTAACTCAGGGCAAGTGAGTGCCTACTTGCGGATGCCGAGCTTGGTGATGACGCCTTTATAGCGCTCGGAATCGTATTTCTTGAGGTAGTCGAGCAAGCGACGGCGCTTGCTGACCAGCATGAGAAGTCCGCGGCGCGAGCCGTGGTCTTTCTGGTGCGTCTTGAAGTGCTCCGTCAACTGGCCAATGCGCTCGCTGAGCAGCGCGATCTGGACCTCCGGGCTCCCGGTGTCGGTCGCGTGCGTGCGATTGTGGTCAATGACGGATTTCTTTTGCTCTCTGGCTAGCACTTAAGCTGATGTGCTCCTGTTCTTAATCGTTTGTCTAGTGACAGTTATGAGGATAGCACGGGGCCGAGGGGGCGGTAAAGGACGGGCGCGCTGAGTCAGCGATGTGGGCTACAATCGTTGTGCCTTGAGGGGGGCGCGGACAGCCGCGCTCCCCTTTTGTTTCTTAGGAGACAAAAATGGTCGACTTTAAGAAACGCATCGCAAGAACCGAGGCTAGCGCGTCGATCGATCCCCTCGAACTGTACGAGAGCCTAGATCGGGCAAGTGATAAGGGCCCCCTCCGAGATGCCCAAGCCGCGGTCCTAGCCGACTGGCACGCAAACCGCCGAAAAGACCAGGACGTGATAGTCAAGTTACACACTGGACAAGGTAAGACATTGATAGGCCTCCTGGTCCTTCAATCAAAGCTCAACGAAGGCGTCGGGCCCGCTGTCTACCTTTGTCCCAACAATTTCCTCGTAACTCAAACCGCTACGCAGGCAAGCCAATTCGGAATAAAAACAGTGCTCGCTGAGCCCGAGCTACCTGCGGAGTTCTTAGATGGTAAGGCGATCCTGATCACGTCGGTTCAAAAACTGTTCAACGGTCTCACAAAGTTTGGGACAGGGGCACGTTCTGAGCACGTTGGTGCCGTCGTGATGGATGACGCTCATGCATGTATCGACGCGATCAAAGAACAGTGTATGATTCGCCTCCCGAACGGACAGATCTATTCCGACATTCTGGCGCTCTTCGACGCTGAATTAGAAAAACAAGGACTGGGCACCTACGCCGACATCCGGAATAAACAACGCGATGCGCTGCTGCCCGTCCCGTATTGGGCATGGGCAGACAAGCGTTCGGAGGTGGCAAACCTACTTGCTAAGAACCTTTCGCTAGATGATGTCAAGTTCCCTTGGCCGCTGCTCAAGGACTCCCTCGAATACTGCCTCTGCGTGATCTCGGGCACAGGCCTGGAGATTACCCCTTACCTGGCGCCTTTGCACCTTTTTGGTTCTTACGCCAACGCAAACCATCGAGTGTTTATGTCCGCAACCGTTACCAATGACTCATTCCTGATTAAGGGCCTGGGGCTCTCCGAGAGCACGGTTAAGAACCCACTTGTGTACACGAAAGAGCGCTGGGCCGGAGAGAAGATGATCCTGATCCCCTCGCTCGTCAACGATGCTCTTTCTCGCGAACTCCTGGTGCCTTCCTTTGCCAAGGAAGTTTCGAAGCGCCAATTCGGAATTGTTGTCCTCGCGCCAAGTTCTTACTGCTGCCAAGACTGGGCGAAGTATGGTGCCACAATCGCCGATAAAAATACGATCACGAAGGAGGTCGAGCAACTGCTGAAGGGAAACCGGGACAAGGTGCTGGTAGTGGTGAACAGATACGACGGCATAGACCTTCCCGACGCCGCATGTCGAATATTGATTCTCGATTCCAAACCGCACTCGGAAAATCTGATCGACCGGTACACCGAGAATTGTCGCCCGAGCAGCGAAGCGGTCGCAACGCGAACGGCGAGAATAATCGAGCAGGGTCTGGGAAGGTCCGTCCGGGGCGAGAAAGATTATTGCGTCTTTGTCCTTCTCGGCCCATCTCTAATTAAAGCCTTACGCACGACGCGCGACCGGTCATTTTTCTCGCCGCAGACTCGCCTCCAAATTGAGATCGGCCTGCGGATCGCGGAGTTTTCCAAAGAAGAATCCAAGGGCGGTGAGGATCCGTGGAAGTCGTTCGTCGCGCTCATAAATCAGTGCCTCGGAAGAGACTCCGGTTGGAAGGAGTACTACACCGAGGAGATGAATAAACTGGCCGCGGCAAACGAAGAGCCTAAAATGCTCGAAGTTTTTGCGGCTGAGAGACAAGCCGAAATCCTTCACCAGTCCGGGGACCACGATGGCGCCCTTGTACACATCCAAGCCATGATGGACAGGCAGGTGAAGAACGACCCGGCCGATCGTGGCTGGTACCTGCAAGAGATGGCGCGCTACGCGTACCCGCAGAGCACCGCGAAATCCAATGAACTACAGGTCGCCGCCCACAAGCTGAACCGCTATCTACTGCGTCCTCAGTACGGGATGCAGGTCCAAAAGATGGAGGTCCTGGCGCAGGAGCGGGTGCAGGATGTTATCCGCTGGGTCCAGAAGTTCGCCTCTTTCGAGGAGCTACAACTGGCGATCGACGAGGTGCTCAACGATTTCCAGTTTGGGGTTGAAGCAGATACTTTCGAAAACGCCGTGGATGAATTGGCATCCGCCCTTGGCTTCCGCGGGCAGCGACCCGACAAGGAATGGAAAGAAGGGCCTGATAACCTCTGGGCCGTTAGATCGGGAGAGTACATACTGATGGAATGCAAAAGCGAGGTCGACCTGAGACGCACCGAGATAAACAAGGACGAGACGGGCCAGATGAACAATGCGATCGCTTGGTTTGCGCGACACTACCCCGGCGCAAAGGTGAAGAGCATCATGATCATTCCCACCAAGGTGGTGGGGCACGCGGCCGGATTCAGCGATCCAGTTCAGATTATGAGAAACCCAAACCTCAAAAGGCTCTCCCACAACGTTGGAAAGCTCTTCCTAGAGTTCAGGCAATACGATCTCGCGAGCCTTTCCGAGGACAAGGTTAATGAGTTTCTGAAGTTGCATCACCTCACGATCGACGAAATACTCACAGAGTACTCGGAAGAGCCAAAGTTCCTGTAAGCGAAGGCCGGGTGACCCATCCCTTCGCGCTTTTTGCGAAAGGGTGGGAACCACGGACGTATCAGGCCCGCCGCAGTTCTCGCAGCATTCTCTCCCGCAGGATGCGGTTGGCGCGGGTTTGGTATCCCTTGCCGGGCTTTTTGAGCCAGGCGATCACGTCGGCGTCGAGACGCAGGCTGCCCCACCCATCGCGGGTTTCGATGGGTGGGAGGCACGGACCCGTGCGGCGTCTCTCTTTCGCCTCCGCATCTCATGCCGCATGGTTCCCACCCTTCGAACATCGCGAAGGGTGGGGCAGCCTTTTTGGAGAGAGCTATCCACATCGAAATCCCCACTTCTGGCAACACCGGCCAGAAGTGGGGCACCCGGCTGGTCCCGGAGGGACCGCTGACAATAGCCCGGCGTTTTCAACGCCGGGTAACGCACGGAATGATGGAACCGCGTCCCAGAGGGACGCCTGATCTCTTATCTCCGCGCGGCATTCCAGGCTTGCTTCCCGCACGCGGCTGGATTCTTCCTCAAGCTTTCCCGCCGTTGAAACGGCGGGCTATTTTCGGCCGCCCCTACCGGGACTTGTCCTATTTTTCTCATGTGCTGACGCGGGCCTGAAGGCCCGCTCTTCCACGGAATCCTCCTACCCACGAGGCATGGCTGGTATCGCTGCCGATTCGTGCGAGGTTTCACTCGCTTCGCTCGGGGCGGACGAGTGCGTCCGCCCCTACATGGACAAACCGCGCGTTATCGCGACGGGGGAGGAGGTACCACGCTGCCGGTCGAGGACTCCTCCTCGTGTGGCTGGGCGTCGTGTAGCATTCTGCAGGGAGGGCGCCGATGCCTGATAACCATCCATCCCGCATCTACTACGAGGGTTCTCAGCCGATTCTGCGTGTTGAGAACATGGAAGCGAGCCTGCGGTTTTATTGCAGCGTGCTCGGGTTCAAGAACGCCGAGTGGGGCAACGACGATTTCACATCGGTGAACCGCGACCGCGCTGGCATCTACCTGTGCCGCGGCGGGCAGGGACGCGGCGGGGCCTGGGTGTGGCTCGGCGTCAACGACGTGGAGGTCATTTATCAGGACTTGAAGGCGCGCGGCGTGGCCATCCGCATGCCGCCCACGAATTTTTCCTGGGCGCTCGAAATGCACATTGAAGATCCCGACGGCAACGTGCTGCGGCTGGGATCGGAGCCGAAGCCGGGGCCGGAATTAAGTGATCGAAAAGCAGGCTTCTCACTTCGCTGGAAATGACAAGGTCTTTTCAATGTGCTGCCAGACAGCTTCTGCCGTGCGCGATTTACTCCGGCATGTGCGCGTTCTGAAAGACTTGGGGCTCCCTCCCGGGCGGGGACGGACTGAAAGTGATAACCGTATCGGAGTGAAGGGAGCGGCATCCAACTCTCGGAATGTCGTAAGCTATAAGAACCAAGCTGTGCGAAGCAGGAGGCTGCGTGCGCTGCCCCAAATGCGGCAACGAGAATTCGGAGACGAACCGCTTCTGCGGAATGTGCGGAGCGACCCTGCTGCAGGCGCCCGGGTCGGGAGTAGCTGCTTCGTCCTCAGCGCCGCCATCTTCTGCGGCGCGGCCTGCGGCCGCCCCAGCGCCGACTCACGCGGCGAGCGCTCCTGCGCCTGATTCCGTTTCCGCTCAACCGCCAGCGCGGCCGATACATGCGTCGGAAGAGGCTCCCATCATCAGCGGGCCATCGTTTCTCGGCTTGAACGAGCCTGCGCCGAGAAAGCGCGCGAGCCTGAGCATCGATCCGCATGGTTCGAGGTCGCGCAATCTCGACTACCTTCTCGACGACGAGGAGGAATCCAAGGGCGGAGCGGGAAAATATCTGCTGATTCTGGTCGCGCTGGCGCTGGCCGTGGGGCTCGGATATTTGCGTTGGCGAGGTCAGGGACTCGCGGGATTGGGATTGGAAGCGAAAAAACCTTCTGCGGTTCAGAACACGGACTCTTCGGATTCGGCGACGTCTCAGCCGGCGACATCCGCTCCAACCGCGTCGACTCAACCTGCTGCCCCGAGCACGGCTTTGCCGGGCGTTGGTCAGATCGGGATGAATCCGGATGGCTCGTCACAGGCCGCTTCGTCACAATCCGGTACGACACCGCCGGGCGCAGCATCAGCACCTGCAACGGCCGCGCACTCGTCTACTCCTCCCTCCACTGGCGGGCCCGCAGCAGCAACGTCCGGTCCGACTGCGGCTGGCACGGACGCGATTGCTGCCACAGCCGCTGCGAGCACGTCGAATACCGGAAACCCTTCTCAAGGTCCAGGCACTCCGTCTTCGGCCAGTCCATCTCCGGACACTTCGGCCGCGTCTCAACCACCAGCCGCAACAACACCAGCGCCATCTTCCCCCAAACCTGCTCCGGCCGTGAAGCTGGTAAAGCCCGTTGATCCGGTGGCCGAGGCTCAGAAATATATCTATGGAAAAGGCGTGCGTCAGGATTGCGACCGCGGGCTGCGTCTGCTGAAGCCCGCGGCGGATCAATCGAATGCCAAGGCCATGATCGAGATGGGCGCCCTGTATTCGGCGGGATTGTGCACGCCGCGCGATCTTCCGACCGCTTATCGCTGGTTTGCGCTGGCTCTGCGCAAGGAGCCCGACAATCAGTCGGTGCAGGCCGACCTGCAAAAACTTTGGGGCGAAATGACGCAGCCGGAGCGGCAGCTCGCAATTCGATTGAGCCAGTAGTACCTTGCCGCGCACGTCAGTGGCGCTCCACGCGAGATCCATCGCTCCGCCTGAAGAACGGTTTCGCTCAGGATGACCCCTTAAGAAGAGATGAGTGCGCGACAGTCAGCCTGAGCGACTGCTCACTGAATCCGCCTCTTGACCTAACACAGCGACCGGCGTAATCTCGCGCACGAATTCCGGGCATGCTGTGCCCTATGGAGGTTCTCGTGGAATTTCTGCTGGCTCTTTGGATCCCGATTGTGTTGTCAGCCGTGATTGTCTTCGTCGCCAGCTCCATCATGCACATGGCCCTGAAGTATCACAACACCGACTACAAACCCCTGCCCGATGAGGATCGCGTCCTGGGCGCGCTGCGCGGCGTGAGCGTACATCGCGGCCTGTACATTTTTCCGTTCGGCACACACCAGACCATGAAGTCGCCCGAGATGCAAGAGAAATACCGACAAGGACCGGTGGGCATGATGACCGTATTTCCGAGCGGGCCGCCGGCGATCCCTAAATTCATGGCCATGTGGTTCGTCTATTGCCTGATCATCGGATTCTTTGTCGCGTATCTCGCGTGGCACACGGTTGCGCCCGGTTCGAACTATCTCGTCGTGTTTCGCGTGGTCGGCACGGCGGCGTTTCTGGCCTATAGCATGGGCAGCATCAGCAATGGAATCTGGAAGGGTCAGCCGTGGAGCATGGTGGTTAAGGAAGTAATTGATGGACTGATTTACGGGCTGCTGACGGCGGGGACGTTTGGCTGGCTGTGGCCGAAGTAGAAATTCCCCACTCGAGCCAAAACCGGGCTTGGGTGGGCCACCCATCCAAGAGTCTTGCGGAATCCCACCCTGTCGCAAAGAACGCGACAAGGGTGGGGCAACCGTGGTCTTCAGATCTGTGGTTCTCTCAGTGAGCCGGCACCGCCTCGTCCGCGGCGCGACCCGGCGGCGGGACCACTACAGTCGATAGGCTGCCTTCAGCGGTCAGCTTCTGGAAATCAGCCAAATCGCGGCGCTGCAGATCTTCCCACTTGGCGAAGAGCTCTCCGGTCTGACGTTTCAGTTTTTCGAACTCCTGTTGCTCAGCCTCGGTGGGCGCCGAGTCGGCCGTGGCAGTGTCCATGGCCAGAAACGCCAGCCGCCCGTCGAGCTGCGGAGGATACGCCAGCGAATCTTCGTTCGCGCTGATGTCGAGGTTGATGAGACCGTCGCGCACGGCGACCAGTTTCTTCTCCAGATTGTCGGCCGCCGAGACGATGTTCTTCGCGCTGGTGTTTTCGGGCAAGCGCCGCTTCAGGCCCGCCAGTTGCGAGCGAACGTCCTGAATCTGATTCACCGTATCGTAGACGCGGCTCAGTTCTTCGCGGACGTCGAGCAGCATTTTGAGCTGCTGCTCCAGATCAGCCTGGCTCACGTGCACGCGCGGATCGAGCTTCAGATCAAATTCCGCAGTCTGGGTCTGACCTGCCACCGTCAGCCGCACCTGATAATGCCCAGGAGCAGCCACCGGCCCACGCGCGCCGCTGCCGTACTCCCACAAATAGTAGCCGGGGACGCGGTGCGCTTCTTCGTAGCGCAAGTCCCAAACAAAGCGGTTGAGGCCAGCTTCGGGCTTGATCTGTTTTTCCGGTTTCTTGTCGTCGGGACCAAGCGGTTCCTCCAGCGAAACGTACTCGGCGCTCGAATATTTGCGAATGCCTTTGCCGGAAGCGTCGAGGATTTCGATTTTGGCTTCGGCATCGGCCTTGGGTGCGTCTTTCAGGTAGTAGTAAATCACTGCGCCCGATGGTGGATTCTGTCCCGTCAACTTGGACGGATGATGCCAGCCCCCACCTTCTCCCGCCTGAATGCGATACGCCGCTGCCGGCGTATACAGGAACGCATCTTTTTGCGCGATGTCGTCGCTAAACTGCCGAAGCGGAGTGATGTCGTCCAGAATCCAGAACGCGCGGCCGTGGGTTGCCACCACCAGGTCGTTATCCTTCACGACGAGGTCGTGCACGGGCGTAGTTGGCAGATTCAGTTTCAGCGAACGCCAGTTCGCACCGTCATTGAACGAAACGAAGACGCCACTCTCGGTTCCCGCATACAGCAGGCCGCGCTTCTTGGGGTCTTCGCGCACGGCGCGCACGAATGCCGTGTCCGGAATTCCCTGTCCCAGCTTCGTCCACGTCTTGCCGTAATCTGTCGTTTTGTAGATATACGGGTGCAGATCGTCGAATTGATGGCGATCCACGGCGACGTACGCCGTTGCGGCGTCGAACGGAGACGCTTCGATCAGGCTGATGCGGCTCCACTCTGGCAAATCTTTCGGCGTGATGTTCGTCCACGTCCTGCCATCGTCCTGCGTGAGCTGAATCAGGCCGTCATCGGTGCCCACCCAGATGAGGCCTTTGGTCAGGGGCGACTCTGCGATCGTGAAAATCGTGTCGTAATATTCCGTGCCGGAATCGTCGAGGGTGATGTCGCCGCCGGAAACTTTTTGTTTGGCCTTGTCGTTGCGGGTGAGGTCGGCGCTGATCGCCTGCCAGTGCACGCCGCCGTCGCTGGTCTTAAAGAGCCGCTCGCCGCCGTGATAGAGCGTGTTGGGATCGTGCGGAGAAATTATGATGGGCGCGGTCCACTGGAAACGGTGTTCGAGATTCGCAGCGCCCCAGGCGTCGGAGAGTTCGGGCACTTCGGTGATCGACTTCACTTGGCCGATGTGGCGGTCGTAGCGGGTAATGTTTCCCTGATAATCTCCGGCGTAAACGATGTTCGGGTCGCGCGGATCGGGAGCGATGTAGCCGGCCTCGCCGCCGCCCACGTCGTACCAGTCGCTGCGATCGATGGAACCGTCGTCGCTGCGGCTGATGATGGCCACCGAGCCGCTGTCCTGCTGTGAACCATAGACGCGATACGGCGTGGCTGTGTCAGTGATGACATGATAGAACTGCGCCGTCGGCTGATTGTCCTCGCGGGTCCAGTTCCTGCCGCCGTCGAGCGATACGGTGACTCCGCCGTCGTTGGAAGCGATCATGCGCCGCGTGTTGAGCGGATCGATCCAGAGGCCATGATTGTCGCCGTGCGGCACGCGAACTTTGTTGAACAGGTGGCCGCCGTCGGTCGACTTGTACGCCTCCACGTTCATGATGTAGAGGACGTTCTCGTCGCGCGGGTCGGCGATGATGTGCATGTAGTACCACGGCCGCTGCCACAGGCTGTGGCTCGGGTTCACCAGCTGCCAGGATTCGCCGCCGTCGTCGGAGCGATAGAGGCCGCCATCGGGATTGTGAGCCTCGATCAGGGCATAAATGCGGTCGGAGTTCGCGGACACGGCGACGCCGATTCGCCCGTAGGGGCCTTTGGGCAGACCGTGCTCTTCAATGCGCTTCCAGGTTGTGCCGCCGTCACTTGAGCGGTAGAGGCCGCTGCCCGGACCACCGTCTTCCAGGCTCCAGGAGGTGCGGCGTGCCTGCCAGAGCGCGCCGAAAAGAACGTTGGGATTGTGCGCATCGAAAGCCACGTCGATGCCACCGGTGTTTTCATCTTTGTAAAGAACTTTCTCCCAGGTCTTGCCGCCGTCGGTCGTGCGGAAGATGCCGCGTTCCGTGTTCGAGCCGAAGGGATGGCCGAGAGCCGCAACGAACACAATATCGGGATTCGCGGGATTGATAATCACTTTGCCGATGGCGCGGGAATCGCCGAGGCCCACGTTCTTCCAGGTCTTGCCGCCATCCAGCGACTTGTAGACGCCGTCGCCGTGAGAGATGTTGCCGCGAATGCAGGCTTCGCCCGTACCGACATAAATCACATTGGGGTTCGAATTGGCCACGGCGATGCTGCCAATGGCGCCGGAGCCTTCCTTGTCGAAAATTGGCGACCAGGTCTGCGCGCCGTCGGTCGACTTCCACACGCCGCCACCGGTTGCGCCGAAGTAGTACGTGGTGGGGTCGCCGGGGATGCCGGCCGCGGTGAGAGAGCGCCCGCCGCGGAAGGGACCGATCAGGCGATAGTGCATGCCTTTGAACACTTTCTCTTCCGGCTTGGTGGATTCAGCGTCTGCCGGTTTGCTCTCCGACGGCGTCTGGGATGCTGAAGTCGGTTGCGCCTGTCTGTTTGCCTTTGAGGCTTTTTCCGGCTTGGTTTGCGCAGAAGCGGCTATCGAAAGCGCGAATGCGAGGATCAAAGACAGCCGAGCAGTCTTCAAAGCATACGAGCAAAGGCATTGTGGACCCATGGCAGGTGTCATCTCCGGGGAAGAAGTGGACGAATCAGCTATGGTAATCCGCACAAGGGATTGCTGCAAAGGGCGACAGGGCCTCAGCCTGCACTCCTTTCGTGTGTTCCCGATTGGTGGCGTCATCCCGAGCGAAGCCGCGCTCGGTAGCCCCCCGGCTTTAGCCCGGCGCGAGCGAAGCGCGGCTGAGCCGGGGATCTCGCGTGCAGTAACCTGCATTCCGCGCCAGATCCGTCGCCTCGCTGGTGAAGGCGCGAGGCTTCGGGATGACACATCCGGGGAGGTGCAGGGTTCGAACCGATTCAGGATGACGTCTTGCCCAGCAGGATTTTCTTCGCCGCTTCGAGTTCCTTGCGCTTCTCCGCGGACACGGTGGGATAGGCGAGATCGAGAGACTCCAGCGTGTCAACCACCACCGCCGAAACGACCAGGCGAGTGAACCACTTGTTGTCAGCAGGCACGACGTACCAGGGAGCGTGCTCGGCGGCGGTGTTGCGGATCATGTCTTCGTAGGCGGACTGATAATCGTCCCAGTATTTTCGTTCCTGAATGTCCGACGCGGAGAACTTCCAGTTTTTCTCCGGTTCCTCGAGCCGCGCCAGGAAACGCTTCTTCTGCTCCTTCTTCGAAACGTGCAGAAAAAACTTTCGGATCACGGTTCCGTTCCGCGCCATGTGCCGCTCAAAGGAGCGAATGTCTTCGAAGCGCTCCTCCCAGATGTTCTTGCCGAGGTGCGGCGCAGGGATTTTCTCGTTGTCCAGAACTTCGGGATGCACGCGTGCGATCAGGACTTCCTCGTAGTAAGCGCGGTTGAAGATGCCGATGTGCCCGCGCTCCGGCAGGCAGCGTGTGGTGCGCCACAGAAAATCGTGTTGCAGTTCCAGATCCGAAGGCGTCTTGAAGGAGTAGACCTGGCAACCCTGGGGATTCACGCCCGACATGACGTGCTTGATGACGCCGTCTTTTCCGGCCGCGTCCATGGCCTGAAAAATCAGCAGCACGGCCCAGCGATCCTGGGCGTAGAGCTTGTCCTGCAGTTCGGCCATGCGCAGGATTCCCTGCTGCAGGGCTGCCTCGGCATGTTCCTTGGAATGCAGGTGTGCCGTATCGGCGGGATTGAAATCTTTCAAGCGAAAATGCTTGCCGCTGTCGGCGCGGTAAGCCTTGGCCAGCCTGTCGGTCTGCAACGCTCAAACTCCTTGATTTCGCTTTGAAGGGGCACGGCTAAAGCCGGTGCGCGAAGGGCGCGTAATCGGCGCGCCTGAAAGGCGCGCCCTTTCAAGGCGGCTCGGCCTCGCCCTACACTCCAACCGGCTTCGCTGTCACCACCGGCAGCTTCGCCTGCTGCCAGGCGTCGAATCCGCCGGTCACGTTGATTACGTTCTTAAATCCGGCGCGTTGCAGAAGGCTCGCGGCGATCATGCTGCGGTATCCGCCCTTGCAGTGAACGGCGATGGCTGCATTGTGATCCATCTCCGGCGGAGAAACTTTGAAATTGTCGAGCGGCCACCACGTTGCGCCTTCAATGTGGCCGGCTTCCCACTCCGGCCCCCGGCGCACATCGAGCACCTGGATGGCGTCCAACCGCAGTCGATTCTCAAGCTCGATCACAGTCATCTGCGGAATCGTCGCGACGGGCAGCCCTGCCTGCTTCCACGCGGGAACTCCACCTTGCAGATAGCCGTCAAGAGCTTCGATGCCCACACGCGCCAGCCGCACACGGGCTTCTTCAATTTGCGCATCCGAAGCCGGAATCAGCACGGGATGCGCCGACAATCCCAGCACTGTTCCAGCCCAGGAGGCAAACTGCCCGGACAGCGCGATGTTCACCGAGCCCGGCACATTGCCGGCGGCGAACTCATCACCCGGCCTAACATCGAGCGCGAACTCGCCGTTGTCGAGCATCGTCTTCAACTCGTGAGGCGCGATCGCACGCAGCGGCGGCAGGTCAGACAGCGCTGCAGCGCCGGTACGGTTGATTTCGGCATCTTTCGCAAAATAGTCGGGCCGCGCGGGCAGGTTGCTGGTGAGCTGACGAATGAACTCTTCCCTGCTCTTGATCTGCAAGGCGTAGTTCGTGAGCCGCTCCGTGCCGATCGTGGAGGAGCGCTCGGCGCGCATGTTCTTTCCGCACAGCGATCCGGCTCCGTGCGCGGGATAGACGAGCACGCCGTCGGCGAGCGGCATCAGCTTTTTGTGCAAGCTGTCGTAGAGCAGGCCGGCGAGTTGCGCCGGCGTGTGCTTCGGCGAAAGATCGGGGCGGCCGACGTCTCCGATGAACAGCGTGTCTCCGGTCAGAACCGCCCACGGCGAAGCCGATTTGTCGTTTTCAGTTACGGCATCTTTCATCACTAGCAGACAGATGCTCTCCGGCGTGTGCCCGGGAGTCTCCAGTGCGCGAATCGAAGCGTTCCCGAACTTCAATTCGAAGCCGTCGCGCACGGGCACGTGAGGAAACGTCGCGCCGGCCTGGGCTCCCATATAAATCGTGGCGCCCGTGCGGGCCGCGAGCTCCCTGTGGCCTGAGACGAAATCGGCGTGCAGATGCGTCTCGAAAATGTACTGGATCGTGACACCGTGCTCGGCTGCCGCTTTCAAGTACAGATCCACGTCACGCTGCGGATCGACTACGACGGCCTCGCCTTCGGAGGCGAGCATGTAGGAAGCGTGCGCCAGGCATCCCAGATAAAACTGTTCGAAGTACATGAGCCGTCCTCAATCGCAGAAACTCGATCGCCGGAATTTGAGGGTTAGAAATTGAGCCCCCGAAAACTTGAACCCCGAGAGAAGTGCCCGCAAGAGATGCTAGAACAATCGGGCGGCAAAGGCTATGGCATTTGAGGGGAGGGGGAAGGCTACGCGGGCAGGGGAGTAATGAACTCCAGCCCAAAGCAAAAGCCGTTGCGCGAGCGCACAATCGCGGGCAGGCGTGAATGAATCGGCATATCAAACTCAACTTCGAGCAGGTCGCCGGGATTCAGCAGAATGCCTGCGTACAACACCATGCCGCCTTCGCTGAGCTCGGTGCCACGGCCCATGACCACCGTGGTCGAGAAGCCCTTCGACGTCACGACCTTGACGGGCATATCCACGGGCAGGCGGTTCCAACGGCGTGTGTTCGGGGGATTTCCCATTTCGGTAATGATTACCCCGGCAGCGCGCCGCTTCAAATTACCAAGGGGAAGTCGAGCTTTGAGCGGGAGGACAGCCTAGGGCGAGTCCACTTGCGCTTCTGCGCACAGTGTAACCACCACTATTTCAACTTGTTAGGGATAACCTGGTAAGGGGGACTTCACCTCATCGAATGGGCAGAATCAGCGAGAAAACCGACCCTTGGCCCAGCTGGCTGGTGAGCGCAATTTTCCCGCCATGGGCTTCAATAATAGCCTTGGAGATCGCTAGGCCCATGCCGGTGCCTTGCACACGATAGCGTTGCTCGCGGCCGCGATAAAATTTGTCAAAGATCAAAGCCTGCTCGAAGTCGTCGATGCCGGGGCCGCGATCGGCCACACTGACGACAAGATTGGAATCCTTCTTTTCCGCCGTGACCCGGATTGGGTTGCCCGCCGGGGAATACTTGCCCGCGTTCTCGAGCAACTGGTTCAGCGCCTCCTTGATGCGATCCAGATCAAACCGGACCTGGGGCAAATCGGCAGGCACGACCACTTCCACCGGATGGCCGGCGAGCTGCCGTTGCGATTCTTCAATCGCGCGATCAATCGCTTCGCGGATCGGGTGTGGCTCCAGATGAAGCTCAATCTGGCTGGCCTCGAGCTTGGCCATTTGCGCGGCTTCCTCGACCAGATCGTTGAGCCGGTCGCTTTCCTCGTTGATTACGGTCAGCAGTTCCTGCCTCTGTGCCGGTTCGAGCCGACCGTCGGATAACAGGCTCGTAGCGGAAGCCTTGATCGAAGTCAGGGGGGTGCGGAATTCGTGGGTCACGGAATCGAGGATGGCGGAGCGCAGTTTCTCACCTTCGCGTGCGGCCTCTGAGCGGCCCAGATTTTCGACCGCGCCGGCACGCTCGACTGCGACCGCGACGAGGCTCCCAACCGCTTCGAGCGTCTGGCCACTTAGCTCGCCGCCAGCGACGCCAATGGCTCCCACCGAGCGCAGTCCCATGCGCAGCGGCATGTAGCGAATGTGATTCTTCGAATCTACAATGGGTTCGCCGCGCGCGGCGACCGCACGCAACTGGTCGGCCTCGATCTGGCGCGTATTGGGATCTGATCGATAAATATCGGTGCGCCCGGTCACCAGAATCGCGGCTGCGCTACAAGCGAAGGTTCGACACACGTGTTGCGGTAAGGTGTTGAGCAGGCCGACAATGTTGTCGCTCGCCAGCAACTGCTGGCTGAACGAGTAGAGCCGTTCCACTTCGTGGCGGCGACGAACGGCGTGTGCGGCTTCGCGCCGGGCGCGATCGCCGAGATGACTGGCGACAAAGCCCGTCGCCAGAAATGCCACCAGCGCAACCCAGTTCTGCGGATCGGAAATTGCGAACGTGCCGAGGGGAGGGAGGAAATAATAGTCAAGAGCCGCGGTTGCCAAAACCGCGGTGTAGACCGCGTACGTGAGGCCCCAGTTGGCGGAAATGAGCAGCACCGCCAGCAGAAAACTCAGGGCGACGGTTGTGGCATTGACATGCAGGTGGCGAAAGGTCGCGATGATCGCCGCCACCACCGCCAGCGAACCCAGAAAACGCAGGATGATGGGCTGCAAGGACCGATGCACGGACCATTGTAAACTGACCGGCTCGCCGTGGCATCTCCTCCTGCTGACATCGACAATTTTTGCCTGCTCAACGACAATAGGCACCGATGGTCCAGAAGACTCCCGAACAATGGCTGCAGGAAACCGCCCCGGAAACAAAAGGGGGGATTTTCAAGCTGTTTCTCGGCTACGCCCCGGGCGTCGGCAAGACGTACGCCATGTTGAGCGAGGCGATCCGGCGCTACAGCCGCGGCGAGGATGTCGTGGTGGGTGTGGTGGAGACGCACGGGCGGCGGCCCATCGGTGAACTGGCCGGAAAGCTGGAGCAGGTTCCGAGGCGCAAGCTGGAATACAAGGGCACGATGTTTGAAGAGATGGACGTCGACGCCATCATCGCGCGCAAACCGAAAGTGGTTCTGGTCGACGAACTGGCTCACACCAACATCGAGGGCAGCAAGCATCCCAAGCGCTATCAGGATGTGATCGACCTGCTCGACGCGAAAATCGACGTGCTCTCCACCATGAACGTGCAGCACATCGAAAGCCTGACGCCGACGATCGAGCGGATCACGGGCGTGATCGTGCGCGAGACGGTGCCGGACTGGGTGGTGCAGCGGGCCGAAGAAATCGTCATGGCCGACCTGACCCCGCAGGCGCTGCAAACCCGCATGCGGCGCGGCGACATCTATCCGGTGGAGCGGGCGGAGCGGGCGTTGTCGAATTTCTTCCGGCCCGGAAACTTAATTGCACTGCGCGAACTGGCGTTGCGGCAGGTGGCACAGGTTGTCGACAAGACACTGGAGTCGTACCTGCAGCAGGAACGGTTGGAGCGCAACCTGGGCGTGCGCGAGCGCATTGCCGTCTGCATCAGCTCCAATCCCGCCGCGCAGTACATGATCGCGCGCGGCAGCCGCATGGCCACCGTGATGGATGCGGAGTTCTATGTCGTCTACGTTGACGTGGGCGCTGATACACGCGACGATGACCGGCGGTCGCTGGCCGAAAACATCCGCTTCGCGGAGAATCTTGGGGCCAAGGTGGTCCGGCTCGAAGGAGGAAGCGTCGGCCCGCGCGTGGCTGAATTCGTTCGCCAGCAACACATCACACAGGTTTTGTTTGGCCGATCGGCGACCAGCGGCCTGCGCCGCTATTTTTATCTCTCGGCGATTCACAAATTTCTGCGCGACGCGCCGGCGGTCGATGTGCACATCGTGACGCAGGAACCGGACTAGACTTAACCATGAAAGATCATCGCCGTATTCTGGTGGTGGACGACGAACAGCAGATTTCGCGCGTGCTGCGCACCACTCTTTCGGCGCAAGGCTACGACCTGCGTGTGGCCAACGACGGCGAGACCGCGCTGGAGATCATGAAGGACTGGACTCCTGACCTCGTCATCACCGACCTCGCGATGCCCAACATGGATGGAATCGAACTGACGCGAAGGGTACGAGCGAAGGGCAGTACGCCGATCATCGTGCTCTCGGTGCGGGGCGAGGAACGCACCAAGGTGCAAGCGCTCGACGTTGGCGCTGACGATTACGTGACCAAGCCCTTCGGCATCAACGAACTGATCGCTCGCGTGCGGGCCAATTTACGGCGCATTCCTGCGGAAGAGCCGGAGGTCAACCTTGTAATCGAGTTGGGCGACTTTCGCATTGACGTGGGGGCGCACACTGTGGCTGTCCGCGGCAAGCAGATACGCCTGACTCCCAAGGAATTCGACCTGCTGGTCTTTCTGGCGCAGCGACCGGGGAAGGTAGTCACGCACAGGGCACTGCTGGCGGCGGTTTGGGGCGCGGAGGCCACGGAGCAGCCAGAATATCTGCGAGTATTTGTTGGGCAGTTGCGCAAGAAGATCGAACCGGACCCGTCGGCGCCGCGCTATATTTTGACCGAGCCTTGGGTCGGATATCGCTTCACCCCCGGCAAACACTGTTAAGGTCTTCATTTTGTGTTGGGCGATCTTTATGAATCCCTTACAAATCACTTAGCCTGTTTTTATTGTTGCCATTGTGAAATAGAGGGAGTAGAGAGTGAAGTTGAGATCTCCAGAGAAGGGCCCGACGCCTGACGTCGCAACCGCGACGGATCGCGGGCTGAATCGCAAGGAAGAATCAGAAGCACCGAGAGTGTGTCTGTCATGCAGGATCTAATCTATGTTGCCATCACCGTCGCATTCTTCACCCTGGCTATGGCCTACGTGTATTTCTGCGATTGGATCAGGTAAGCGAGAGGCGCGCCGGAAGAAGTCCCGGTTAAGCAAAGTGAATTTGCTATGAGTCTAACGTCCATCATTCTGCTGGTAGTCACCGTTCTGGTGACTTTCTATCTCTTTTACGCCCTGCTGCGGCCGGAGAAGTTCTGAAATGACGGCAAACGGCTGGCTGCAAATTGCGGTGTTTCTGGCGCTGATCTTTCTGGTGACCAAGCCGCTGGGCATTTTCATGACGCGGGTCTTTAACCGCGAGCGCACGTTTCTCGATCCCGTGCTTCGTCCCGTGGAGCGACTGCTCTATCGCGTCACCGGCGTGGATGAGAACCGCGAGATGGCATGGACGGAGTATGCGTTCGCCATGCTGCTGTTCAGCGTGGTCTCGATGCTCGTGCTGTATCTGCTGCAACGGGCGCAACTGTATCTGCCGCTGAATCCGCAGAAGATAGTTGGTGTTCCGCCGGAGCTCGCGTTCAATACAGCGGCTTCGTTCACCACCAACACGAACTGGCAGAACTATTCGGGCGAGACCACGATGAGCTACCTGATCCAGATGGCTGGTCTCGCCTACCACAATTTCACCTCGGCCGCGGCTGGCATTGTGTTGGCCATTGCGTTCATTCGAGGCATTGCCCGCCGCGAAAAAACAACCATCGGCAACTTCTGGGTCGATCTGGTGCGGACTGCGCTGTGGGTGCTCCTGCCATTCTGTCTGGTGGGGGCTCTGTTGCTGGTGGCCGAAGGCGTTCCGCAAAATCTGCGGCCCTACGATCACGCCAAGATCGTCGAACCGCAGCAGGTCCCGAAGGTGGATGCCAACGGCAAGCCCGTGCTCGGTCCTGACGGCAAGCCCGCGATGGACACGGTCAGCGAGCAGCTGATCGCGCAGGGACCGATAGCCTCGCAGGAAATCATCAAGGAGTGGGGCACGAACGGCGGCGGCTTCTTCAACGCCAATAGCGCACATCCGTTTGAGAATCCGACTCCAGTGTCGAACCTGATCGAGATGTTCGCCATCTTCGCGATCGCAGCGGGACTGACTTATGCGCTCGGACAAATGACGAGTTCGCCCAAACACGGCTGGGCCGTCTGGCACGCCATGGCGATTCTGTTTCTGACCGGGGTGCTGACGCTGTACTGGGCGGAGTCGCGCGGCAATCCGCTGCTGCACGGGGTCAACCAGCACGTGAGCACAATGCAGCCGGGCGGCAACATGGAGGGCAAAGAAGTCCGCTTTGGCATCACGGCCTCGTCGCTGTTTGCCACCGTGACGACCGACGCCAGTTGCGGCGCGATCAACGGCTGGCACGATTCGTTTACCCCGCTAGGCGGGATGGTTCCGCTTGTGAACATCATGCTCAGTGAGACGATTTTTGGTGGCGTGGGCGCGGGCATGTACGGAATTCTGATCTACGTGGTGCTGGCCGTGTTCATCGCGGGGCTGATGGTCGGCCGAACGCCCGAGTATCTGGGCAAAAAGATTGAAGCCTACGACGTGAAGATGGCGATGTTAGTCACGCTGGTTTTTCCCTTCGTGATTCTGGTGTTTACAGCGATCTCCTCGGTCGAGGGATTCGGCACTTCGAGCATTCTCAATCCCGGTCCGCACGGCCTTACGGAAATTCTTTACGCCTTCACGTCGCAAGCGGGCAACAACGGGTCTGCCTTTGCCGGCCTGAACGGGAACACGACCTGGTACAACGTCTCGGGCGCGCTGACGATGCTGGTGGGCCGCTTCATGATGATCATCCCGATGCTGGCGATCTCGGGAAGCCTGGCGCGCAAGAAGTATGTTCCGCCCTCGCTGGGGACGTTCCCGGTCACGACTCCGCTGTTCAGCGTGCTGCTGATCAGCGTAATCGTAATCGTCGGCGCACTAACTTTTTTCCCGGCTCTGAGCCTCGGCCCGATTCTTGAGCATCTTTTGATGGCCGCCGGAAGGACCTTCTAGCTATGGCAGCAAAGACCAAAGCAGTCTGGGAGTGGCACATTGTCAGGCAGGCGGCCTGGGACTCGATCGTGAAGCTCAACCCGCGCACGATGATGGCGAACCCCGTCATGTTCGTGGTCGAGGTCGGCAGCGTCGTCACCACCTTGCTGCTTTTCAGCGATGCCACGGCGTTCAAGTTCAACCTGCAGATCACGCTGTGGCTCTGGTTCACCGTGCTGTTCGCGAACTTCGCGGAGGCGATGGCGGAAGGGCGCGGCAAGGCGCAAGCCGATACGCTGCGCAAAGCGCGGTCCGAGACGGTGGCGAACCGCATCGTCGATGGCGAGACGACCGAGAAAGTTCCGAGTTCGAAGCTGCGAGCCGGGGATTTCGTGATTGTCTCGGCGGGAGAGTTCATTCCTTCCGATGGCGAGATCATTGAGGGAGTCGCTTCGGTCGACGAGTCGGCGATCACCGGCGAATCCGCGCCGGTCATTCGCGAAGCTGGCGGAGATCGCTCAGCCGTTACAGGCGGCACGCGCGTTCTCTCGGACTGGATCAAGGCAAAGATTACCTCGAATCCCGGCGAAACGTTCCTCGATCGCATGATTGCGCTGGTGGAGGGTGCGGAGCGGCAGAAGACTCCGAACGAGATCGCGCTGAACATTCTGCTGGCGGGCCTGACGATCATTTTCCTGCTCGCGGTGGTCACGCTGCAGCCCTTTGCGATTTATTCGGGCTCGCCGCAGACGGTGTTCGTGCTGATCTCCCTGCTCGTCTGCCTGATTCCGACGACGATTGGCGGATTGCTCTCGGCGATCGGAATCGCCGGAATGGACCGCCTGATTCAGCACAATGTGCTCGCCATGTCGGGGCGTGCGGTGGAAGCCGCAGGCGACGTGAACACGCTGCTGCTCGACAAGACCGGCACGATTACCCTGGGCAACCGGCAGGCGGCGGCGTTCTATCCTGCGCCAGGCATCAGCGAGGCGGAGATGGCGGATGCGGCGCAGCTTTCGTCGCTCGCCGATGAGACGCCGGAAGGCCGATCGATCGTGGTTCTGGCGAAGGAACGGTACGGCTTGCGCGGGCGCGATCTTTCCTCCCACGGAGCGATCTTCATTCCTTTCACCGCGCAAACCCGGATGTCGGGCGTGAATCTGAACGGACGCGAGATTCGTAAAGGCGCCAGCGACGCGATCGCCAAGTACCTTGCCGCCCAAGGCACGGAAATGCCGCAGGAATTACAGACGAAGATTGACGAACTCGCGCGCAGCGGCGGCACTCCACTTGTAGTGGCGGAACGGCAGCGCGCGATCGGCGTTATATATCTGAAAGATATTGTGAAGGGCGGCATGCGCGACCGCTTCAATCAGCTGCGAGCGATGGGGATTCGAACGGTGATGATCACCGGCGACAACCCGCTCACAGCAGCGGCGATCGCCAGTGAGGCCGGCGTCGATGACTTCCTGGCACAGGCAACGCCCAAGGACAAGATGGATCTGATCCGCCGCGAGCAGTGTGAAGGAAAACTCGTGGCTATGACGGGGGACGGCACCAACGACGCGCCCGCGCTGGCACAAGCCGACGTTGGCGTGGCGATGAATACGGGCACGCAGGCGGCAAAAGAAGCCGGCAACATGGTGGATCTCGATTCGAACCCGACGAAACTGATCGAGGTCGTGGAAATCGGCAAACAGTTGCTCATGACGCGCGGAGCGCTGACTACGTTCTCGATTGCCAACGACGTGGCCAAGTATTTTGCGATTATTCCGGCGATGTTTGCCGGAACGTTCCCCGTGCTCAACGCGCTGAACGTTATGCAACTGAAGACGCCTCAATCCGCGATTCTTTCGGCGGTCATTTTCAACGCGCTTATCATCATCGCACTCATCCCGCTTGCATTGCGCGGCGTGAGATACCGTGCCATGGGCGCGGCGGCGCTGCTTCGCCGAAACCTGCTGATCTACGGACTGGGCGGCATTGTGGCGCCCTTTATAGGAATCAAGCTGATCGACATGGTCATCACGCGCGTGGGGCTGGCATAGGGAGGGAAATATGAAACGGAATCTGATTACTGCCGTGCTGATGACGCTGGTGACTACGATCCTGCTTGGGATTATTTACCCGCTGGTGGTGACGGGCATTGCGCAGGCCTTGTTTCGCGACAAGGCCAATGGGCAGTTAATCACGCGTGACGGCCAGGTGATCGGATCGCGCATCATCGCACAGCCCTTCACCGGCGCCCGCTATTTTCATCCGCGGCCTTCGGCCGCCGGGAATAATGGTTACGATGCAGCCAATTCCGGCGGCACAAACCTGGGACCGACGAATCCAAAACTGATCGCGCGGGTTGCCGATGATGCGGCCAAGCTGGCAGCGGAGAATCCAAATCAGCCCGTTCCGGTGGACCTGCTGACAACATCGGCGTCAGGCCTTGACCCACACATTTCTCCGGCCGCGGCGGAGTTTCAGGTGCCGCGGGTCGCCCGCGAACGGCAAATGAGCGAAGACGCCGTACGCCAACTGGTGAAGAAGCATACGGAAGGTCGCCAGTGGGGTTTTCTGGGTGAACCGCGGGTGAACGTGCTGGAGCTGAATCTCGATCTCGACAGCCAATCGAGCCAGCACGCGACTGCGGTAGCGAGTACGCGCTGAACGCTTCGGCTAAAGCACCTTGCAAGTGCCGCTGGAGTCATCCGCGATCACAGTTCTTAAGATGCTTGATTAGCCCCAATCCTACGTCGATCCCACCGCATCGCCTCCAGTCGGATCGGCAGTCCTAGCCGTAGCGTCCTCTACAATATTTTGCCGGTCGATTCGTCTCTATGAGCAGATGGACCCCTGTTGATGGATCAGGCGCTGAAAACACGGTGGCCGATGACGGAGCAGGACGAAAGAATCTCGGAAGCGATTGCTCGCGATCAGCCCCGGCTTCGCAGCTTTATTCGCAGACGTGTACCCGATCGCGGCGAAGCGGAAGACATCCTGCAGGATGTTTTCTACGAGCTTGTCGAGGCGTACCGGATGATGAAGCCGATCGAGCAGGTGACAGCGTGGCTGTTTCGCGTTGCCCGCAACCGGATCATCGACTTGTTCCGCAGGAAGCAACGGGAAGCGGCACGAATGGAGCCGGACTTCCTCACCGAGGACGGCGACGCGCAGTCGCTGGAAGAGCTGCTCCCAGCTCCCGATGCCGGGCCGGCCTCCGCTTACGCCCGAAAACTGCTGCTGGAAGAACTGGACCATGCGCTGGACGAATTGCCGCCGGAGCAGAGAGACGTGTTCGTGGCCCACGAATTGATGGGCTATAGCTTTAAGCAACTCTCTGAGCAATCCGGTGTGGGCGTGAGCACGTTGATTTCACGAAAGCACTACGCGGTGAAGCATTTGCGGGAGCGGCTGCGCGATATCTACGAGGAATTCAGAGATCGATAGAACGAATCGGAACAGGACAGGGATATGAGACACAACTGGTTTGTAAGAGGATTGATGTTCGCTGTGTTTGCGGTGGTTTTTCTAGTGTTGTTCAGCTACTTCGTAATGAGCTTGTGGAACTGGCTGATGCCGGCGTTGTTCAGCGTGCATGTGATCACGTTCTGGCAGGCGGTGGGGATCCTGGTGCTGAGCAAACTTTTGTTTGGCGGACCTCGTTTCTTTGGCGGGCGCCGGGACTGGAATTGGCGGCGCAGGATGTTCGAGCGTTGGGACAAGATGACTCCCGAAGAGCGTGAGCAATTCCGTGAGCGTATGCACGGCCGCTGCGGGCCGTATGGAACATCGGCAGCTGAACCCAAGCTCTGAGCAGACAATTCGGGCTGCCGCATCGACAGCAACTTTGCGAGAATTCCCTTCCCGTGCTTTAATTCGCCTGGGCCCGTTTCGACAGCGTTGATTCGCACGGTTTTGGCTCGTTGAGCTTCTAGCCGCTGATCCAGATTTGCTCACCCGATTCCCGAATGGCCGATCCTGAACCTGGCAAAGGCATGTCACTTCGCGTGCACGCGGTTGCTCTATGCCTGGCTTTGTTAGGCGCAGGCTCGATGGTCGATTACCACCTGGGATTATTCGTGCCGCGTGTGCTGGCCGCACGTTCGGCGCAGGGGCTGGGAAACGGCTTTTCCTTCGGCGACGATTTCTATCCCATTTGGCTCACGACCAGGCAATGGCACAGCGTGCATCGAGATCCGTACAGCGCGGCGATGACACGGGAAATTCAGACGGGGTTGTTTGGGCGCGCGTTGGATGCAACGCGCCCGTCGGACCCGCCGGCGGATTACCGCACGTTCGCGTATCCAGCTTTCACTGATCTGGTGTTGTGGCCGTCAGCGGAAGTGGGCTTTCCCCACCTTCGCGTCGTGCTGGCAGTGTTGCTGCCGCTTCTGACTGCAGCGAGCGTCTGGTTATGGATGCTGGCTTTGGATTGCCGCGTAGGAGCGGCGCATTTCGCGATCCTGGTACTGGTGATGCTGTGCAGCTATCCGGTGCTGGAAGGATTTTTTGCCGAACAGCCCGGCCTGATCGTGGGATTTCTGTTGGCGAGTTCGGCGCTGGCGCTAAGAAAAAAACGACTTTTGCCGGCAGGATCGTTCATGGCACTCACGTTGATGAAGCCGCAGATGACACTGCTTGCGATTTTCTATCTCCTGATCTGGAGTCTGGCTGAGCGGCGCCGCGCGCGATTCTGGGTTGGGTTCCTGGCAACGCTGCTAACGCTCATGAGTGCGTCGCTCTGGATTTGGCCGCGCTGGATTGGTCAATGGTTGAAAGTCATTTTCGAATATCCGCGCTACGCAATGCCCGCGCTGGTGAGTCTGCTGTCGGGATCGGCACTCGGCGGGTACGTCGGACCGGCGGCCTTGGTTGGCTTGCTCGGTGTCGGCGTCTGGCTGGCGTGGAGGAATCGTCGCGCCAATTCGGATTCCCCTGATTTCTGGTGGACAATTAGCCTGCTGCTGGCCATCACATCGGTGACGCTTCTTCCCGGCCAGGCGATCTACGATCAGGTGATTCTCTTTCCGGCAATCATGCTCGTGACGAAAAACGCGCGGAAATTGCGTGGCGCGGGATTCGTTCCGCGCATTCTGCTGGCCGCGGGTGCAGTCGTTCTGTTCTGGCCGTGGGTCGCGGCTTTCGGCCTGATCGTGGCGCGTCCCTTACTTCCGCTGGCGCAGTTTGAGTCCACCGCGATCTTCGCGTTGCCGATTCGCACCGCGGCGTCGCTGCCCTTCGCGGCACTCGCGTTGTTGGTTTATGTCGGGCGAGTCAGCGCGATTGGGAATCGAGCGCCTTCTTAAGCGAAGTTTTGTTCTTTGCCGGCAGGTACAACAAGGCTGCCCGTGCCAGAGCAGCATAGACCGCGCCTGCGCCAGGAACCTTGTGCAGAACGCGGAGATGTCGCTTCACGGTGTCCACATCCCCGCGTACAATCGGTCCACTAAACGCTCCGGCGGCGTCGAAGGATGCATAGTTGGCCAGCGTCTGCAGCAGGATGGGAATCATCCGTCGCCGGGCTGCCTTTCGATTCACTCCTGCACAACTTGCAACCTGCTCGGTCGTGGCAAGCAGCGCGATCAATAAAGGCGAGGCGAAAGTTCCCCAGGCGTGGTAGGCAGCTTTGTCCTTCTTGCGAATAGTGCACGCCGTGCCGCCCAGGTCTCGTACAATGCCTCGCGTCACACGCAACGCGCGAGCATCGCCTTCGAGCGCGAACGGAACACCTGCCAGTGACGGCAGCGATCTTCCTAAGGACGATCCGGGCACAAAAGTCATGAGGGGATGCACGGAGCCGACAGACGCTCCCCGGTAGCCTAACGCAGCCAGTTCGTCGGAAGTGAGAGCCCCGCTGGAATGAAGAGCCACTTTTCCTTTCCACTTCAGCCTTTCAGCGAGCGAACGCGCGGCCGCAGCGATGGCGGAGTCAGGGACACAGAGCCAAACTACGTCAGCGTCTTTCAGCGCTGAAGGATCAGTGGCAGGGCGGGCACCGATCTCGTGTGCCAGCCGTTTCGCTTTGTTTAGAGACTTGCCCGGCGAATGCGCCAGAACTACATCGATGACGTAGCCTGCGCGGCGCAAAGATCGGGCAAGCGCTGTCCCGAGATTTCCTGCGCCCACAATCGCGATGCGGGGCTTTCCTGCCATGACGGGCAGGATAACAGACGGCTTCCGCGGTTCGGCTTTCGGAAGCGCACCGCTTGGTCAACTGTCGCCGCGTCTTGCAGACTTCCGGAAGTCGGGCGCCGACAGCGGGAAGCCGTGTTTTATATTGTCAGCATGGCCAAATCAGCCACTCGAAAGAAATCTGCAGGCATCAAGCACTCCAAGGCGCACATCCTTTCATCCCGCACTGTGTATAGCGGGCCTGTGTTTTGGGTGACGAGCGATCGCGTCGAGGAACCCGGCGGAGTTCGGGTGCGCCGCGATCTGGTTCATCATTCCGGATCGGTCGTTGTGCTGGCCGTGGACGACACAGGCGCGAGACCCCGCGTCCTTCTGGAACGCCAGTATCGTCATGCGGCCCAGGACTATCTGTGGGAATTGCCTGCCGGGCGCATTGATGTGGGTGAGCAGGAGTTGAGAGCCGCACAGCGCGAATTGCTGGAGGAAACCGGTTACCGCGCTTCCCGCTGGCGTCGCATTTTCAACTTCTATGCCAGTCCGGGGTTTGTGGCAGAGACGATGTCGGTCTACCTGGCGACTGGGTTGCGGACCGGGGATGCACAACCCGAAGAGGACGAAGTGATTTACAAACGAATGGTGCCTCTGTCGGCGGCGCTGCGCATGGTCTTGAAGGGGACGATTCGCGATGCGAAGACGATTTCCTCTGTGCTGTGGCTTGAGCATGTGTGGCATAACGCGAGCCTGCGGAAAAAGATGTTCGCTCGATAAAAGCAAGCCGACATTGAACCGGCGCCCACTTTGCCTTCCCGCTTTCGACTTTCCTCTCCTTCACCTAGCGGCAATAGTTGACAGCTTACCTCTGACGGCACAAAATGCATCCAAATGACTTGCGGTGCACGTCCTTGGCCCCCAATCTAAAGGACGTGCGGAAAGAGGGGCCTAGTGGAACGCCTGAAAGGAACAGTCAAGTGGTTCAATAACGCCAAGGGGTACGGTTTCATCGGACGCGCGGATGGACCGGACGTTTTTGTTCACTATAGCGCGATCACCTCCGAGGGTTATAAGAGCCTGCAGGAAGGCGACCAGGTGGAATTCGAAATCACCGAGGGTCAGAAAGGACCACAGGCGGCCAACGTTACCAAGACTTCATAAGAGGCATAGTGATCTGTCCATTTGTGCTCCAGCGAGCGCGAGCCGGCACCCGCCGGGGGTTAGTGTCCGGTAAGAAGATTCGCAATTTGTCTTTTCCTCCACTCCTCTGGTCCTCGCCTTGAATCTTGTTTATCTTTAGTCGGTGGACAACAAGGCCATCGCGAACATTCTTTATGAGACCGCCGATCTGCTCGAGATCGACGGGCAGGATTCGTTCCGCATCCGCTCCTACCGCAACGCGGCGCAGGCGATCGAAAATCATTCGCAGCAGATCAAGGACATCATCGGCGAGCCCAAGCAGGTCCTGGCCATCCCCGGCATTGGCAAAGGGATGCTGCAGAATCTGCAGGAGCTCTTCAAGGATGGCCAACTCGCGGTGCAAAAGCAGCTGCTCGAGAAATATCACCCATCGATGCTGCAGCTTTTGAAGATTCAGGGACTGGGGCCGAAAACGATCGCGCTGATCTGGAGCGCGTACAAAGTCAGCGACGTGGATGGTGTGGAGAAACTGGCGCGGGAGGGAAAAATCCGCGAACTGCCGCGCATGGGCGAAAAGGCCGAAGCCAAGCTACTGAAGGCGATCGCCGACTACCGTCGCATCAGCGGACGGTTTCTGATTGACGCGGCAGAAATGGAAGCTGAGAAACTTACCCAGTACCTCGAGAAAGTTTCCGGGATCGACAAGATCACACCGGCTGGCTCGCTAAGGCGTGGGCGGGAGAGTGTGGGTGACCTCGACATCCTGGTTACGGGTAAAGCCTGCGCTTCGGAACAGGGCCGCCAGAAAGCCATCGCCTATGCGGCCCAGTATCCGCCGCTGATGGATGTGATTGCCAGCGGCGACAACAAGATCAGCTTTCATGTGCGCAGCGGCATGCAGGTGGACGTGCGCCTTCTACCGCCGGAATCATTCGGTGCCGCCATGCAGTATTTCACTGGATCAAAGGCGCACAACGTGGCTCTGCGCCAGCGCGCGCTCAAAATGGGATACACGCTGAACGAATACAGCCTGGCCACGCTGGAAGGCGAGAAACCGGTTGCTGGAAAAAGCGAAGAAGAAATTTACAGCAAGCTGAACCTCGACTACATTCCGCCCGAGATGCGCGAGAACCTGGGCGAAATTGACCTGGCGGAAAAGCACGTCCTGCCGCGCCTGATCGAGCAAAAAGACATTCAAGGCGATGTGCACATGCACACCGTCGAAACTGACGGCAAGAACACGATCGAGGAGATGGCCAATGCGGCCAAAGCGCGGGGCTACAAATACATGGCCATCACCGATCACTCGAAGAATCTCGCCTTTGCCAATGGCCTAGACGACAAGCGCGCACTCGAGCACATTGCGCGCATTCGGGAGGCCGGAAAGCGGATCGAGGGCATCACGATCTTTGCCGGCATCGAGGTCGACATTCTGGCCGATGGCGCACTCGATCTTTCCGACGACGTGCTGGCACAAATGGATCTGGTGATCGCCAGCATTCACTCCGTCTTCGATCAAGACCAGACCGAACGCCTGCTGAAGGCCATCGAAAATCCGAACACATCGATCATCGGCCATCCTACAGGTCGCATTCAGATGCGCCGTGACAGCTATCGGCTTGATATGCACGCCGTGCTCGCGGCGGCGGCGAAGCATAAGGTTGCCATGGAGCTGAATGCGTATCCGGACCGTCTCGATCTGAACGACGTGCACCTGCGGCAGGCCAAGCAGGAGCGCGTGAAGATCGTGATCAACACCGACTCCCATCATACTTCGCACCTGGAGAAGATTCGTTATGGCGTGCTGCAGGCCCGGCGAGCGTGGCTGACCAAAGACGACGTGCTGAACACGCTGCCCGCACAGAAGTTCGCGAAGGCGATGAAGCACGCGTGGTGACGCGAGAATTTGCCTCAACCTGCCCAACCGTTCTATATTCCTCAGCACCTGGGACGTGCGTTTCCATTGCTTGAACGCCGGAGAACCAGCTGCATTGTGCGGTCAATGTTATGTCTGGCTCCCGCCGATGGGGAGTTGACATGTGGACTTATGCGCAAGACAGCGGCCAGCTCCTGCAAGATGGCCAGTTGGTAGGAACCGGATATTCGGGCTTCGACGAAGGCAAGAACAATCCTTCCATGCAGGCCGTAGCGAACGTGGGGCCGATTCCCCAGGGCGATTGGACTATCGTCGGGCCGCCGGTCAACACTGCGGCACATGGTCCGTACGTGCTTACGCTTCAGCCGGCGCCGGGCACCAACACATTTGGGCGGACCGGTTTTCTGATGCACGGCGACTCGATTGAGGCTCCCGGCTGCGCGTCCCACGGATGCGTCATCATGCCGCGAACCGTGCGCGAGCAGGTGTGGAACAGCGGAGACACCGAACTCGAAGTCGTTCCGGCGCCGGCCCCACAGGATGTGCAGGAAGAAAGCGCCTAAACAATAACATTCAAGCATTCGCTCGGGTGCACTGCAAGCTGTAGAATCGCCAGGGACGACGACAACGCTTATGCCTGATCCTGTTCCCGCGCCTGCACCAAAATCTCCCACGACGCAACCCGCGCCAGCCGCTCCCGCTGGTCCCACGATCAACATTGGCGAGGAGTTCGGCACAGCCAAACGAAACTTGCCGCCAGCCAAAATCGTGCTTCTCGCGATTGCTGCCGTGGTGGTCGTTGTGCTGGTCGCATCTTTTCTAAAACGAGCCAAGCCCCAAGCTGAAGGATCGCTCGACAACGTGGCCGCGGTGGAGATTCCGGGCCAGGGCTCGACCATGGTGGCGCTGACTTTCACCCTGCACAACACCAGCGAGAAAATCCTTTACGTGCGCACCATTCAGGGCGTGCTCAAAACAGAAACCGGCATATCCGCCGCAGATGCGGTGTCGGCGATCGACTTCGATCGATATTTCGAGGCCTTCCCCTCGCTCAAGAACGGCGCGCAGCAAGCGCTTTCGCCTGAAACCAAGATTCAGCCCGGAGAATCTGTCTCACGTACGGCCATCGTGGTGTTTCCCCTGACTCTCGATAAATTCAACGGGCGTCAGGGTGTGAGTATCAGCATCTGGCCCTACGACCAGCAGTTGCCGATTGTCATGTCGAAATAGCGTGTAGGGGCGGACGCATTCGTCCGCCAGAGCGAAGCGAGCGTTTGCCAACCCAGCCCCGTCAACTCGCTTTTGGCAGGCTGCCTCCCGGGCTACGTGGACAAAACCCTGCGAACTGCGTTTCCATAGCAGGATGAAATTTCGCAGCTTTCTTTCGGTCGCTCTGCTCTCGCTCACCACACTCGCCCCAGCCGCCGATCACGGCAAATATCTCTTCTTCGTCGGCACCTACACCGACGACAATGGCAAGAGCACCAGAAGCAAAGGTATATACGCTTACCGCTACGATGCTGGGTCGGGTCAGATCACACCGCTTGGTCTCGCGGCCGAGACGACGAATCCATCGTGGATCGCTGTTCATCCCAACGGGCGCTTCCTGTACGCAGTGAATGAAATCGGCGACTATAAGGGACCTGGCAGCGGCGGCGTGAGTGCGTTTGCGATTGACCGCGCAACCGGGAAACTGACGTTTCTAAATGAGGTCCGGTCGCGCGGAGCCGACCCATGCTACGTCACTGTGGACAGGACCGGGAAGTGGGTGCTGGTCGCGAACTACACCGGCGGCAGCGTCGCCGTTTTTCCTGTTCTCACAGACGGAAAGCTGGGAGAGGCATCGGATTTCGTGCAGCACACCGGCCATGGCGCCAATCCCGAGCGGCAGGCATCGCCGCACGCGCACTCGATTGATCTCTCGCCCGATAACCGCTTTGCGTTCGTGGATGATCTGGGCCTTGACGCGCTGGTAAGTTACAAGTTCGATGCCGCCAACGGCAAGCTGACGCCCCTCACCACCGCGATCACACGCTTCCCCGATGGCGCCGGACCGCGGCATTTCGCGCTACATCCCTCCGGCAAGTTCGCCTACGTCATCGCCGAAATGCAATCGACGGTGACCACGCTCGATGCCGATCTACAGACTGGATCGTTCAAGCCCGTGCACTTTATCTCGACCGTGCCTCCGGACTACAAAGGCCATAACGACGCGGCGGAGGTCGTGGTTCACCCCTCCGGCAGGTTGCTGTTCGCGTCGAATCGCGGCCACGACAGCTTCATCGTGTTTGACATTGATCCCGTCAACGGCATGTTAGAGCAGCACTGGATGATCCCTAACCCGATCAAGACACCCCGAGGAATGGAGATCGATCCGACGGGAAAGCTGCTGTTCGTTGCGAACCAGGACTGGAACAACATAGTCACCTTCGCCATCGACGAGAAGACGGGAGCACCGACACCGACAGGGAAGGCCTTGGACGTGCCTACGCCGGTGTGTATGAAGTTTGTTGCCGTCGATTAATGTCTACTGCTTCTTCTGAATGAATCGCCGCCGTGCCAGATGCGTGTTCGCGTCGGGCTTGATTTCGTCGTACTTGAGGCAGCTGATCGATCCATCCACCTCTAGGACGGCGAGCGCGACCTGCTCGCAGCTCGCAATGCCGTGCTCGCGCAGGGCGCGGTGCAGTTCGTCCATGCTGACGCGCTCGCGCGCCATGTGTGATTCGATGACCATGCCGTCGTGAATCAACAGTGAAGGCTCGCCTTCAATCAGGCGGCGGACGCGGCGGTTGGATCCGGAGAGCCCGGCTACAAAATAATTCAACAGAAGCAGCGTTGAGGCCGCGACGGCACCGCCCGCAAGTGATGTGTCGGGGCCGGTCATGGCATTCTGCACGGAGTTGGAAAGCAGAAGCAGCAGGGTGAGGTCGAACGGCGTCATCTGTCCGACCTCACGCTTGCCGCTAAGACGCACGCCAATGAGCACGAGCAGGTAGATGACCGCCGTGCGCAACACGATCTCGAAGAGCACGTGGCTGCCGGGAAAGAGCGCTCCAGTCATTTTCTTAAACTCGCTTTGGTGAGACCGCCCGTGAACTTATTCATTGGCCTGCAGGCAGGCCATCCGCCCCGCGCCTAACGATTGGCGGTCCGAACCAGTCATTGGCCCGCAATCAGCTAACTCACACGATCAGTTCGCAGTCACCGGTACCGGAGCACTTTTCGGAGTGCTCAGGTATCCCGTGGCCTTGTTCTTGTCGACCGTCCACACGACCAGCTCGAACAGCAAGTGGTCGCGGCCCGAGTAAAACTGAATCGGCTCGGAGATGTTGCGATCTTTCTTTTCGATCGTCTTGTCGTCGGAGGTGACGTTGAGCGTGAACTTGCCGCGCTTGGAGTCGGCTTTTTTCAGCTGCAGGCTCACGGTGGCAACCGGCTGCGGCTTGGCGCCCTTGAGCAGCGTGAACTCGTAGTAATTGCGGTCGCCTTTGTGCTTGAGGATTTCCAAGTCAGAGCGCGTATTAGCGATCAGTCCACTCTGCACACCGAGATCGCCAATGGTGCTCTGCAGCTTGGCTTTGGTGGCCTCGAGATCGGCCTTAGTGGACGCGACGTCAGTTTTCACGCCGCCGACGTCAGTCTTCACCCCAGCGATATCGCCGCTGACCTGACCAATCTGCGCAGCCTGCGCCTTCTGCTCTTTCTCAAGGCGGTTCTCTGCAGCCTTCTCTTCAGCTTGCAGCTCAGCCGTGCGCTGCACCAATTCCTTCTTGGTCATGCCAGCCTGGTGCGCGAGCGTTTCCTCCTGAGCTTCCGCGGTCTGGACGCGGTTTTGCAGGTCTTTGACCTGGGCCTGGCTGGCGCTCAGATCCTGTTTCAGCTGATTCACCGCCGCGTGGGTTGAGTAATGCGCGTAACCTGAAGCCGCTACCGCCACAACCGCCAGCAAGGTCAGCAGCCACTTGCCGGCATTCGATTGGTGCTCCATGTGTATCTGTTCGCCTTCGTCGGCCATTCGGTCTTCCTCCTTGGGAAGTAGCACAAATGAATTGCACGGATGATTTTATTCTTTAGTACGACCCACATCGTGTCAATTGGTTGCTGGGATGCGCAAGGATTTCCCCGCGATGTCTACAGCGACGCAGTCTTTAACGGCGCAACACCAATGCTTGCTGGAGAAGGGGTTCGGGATTCCGGCGAATGGCAGCCGCAGCAGTACCCAGGCTGTTCCCGATCTGCTGGCGCTCGGCCGTCAAAGACGGTGGAATCTCGGGGTTGGGCAGCGATTGCCGGACGGATTCCGATTTGATCAAACCCGCGTATGCCAGACGCGGGTTGAAACCAGCCGCGTCGAGGAAATGGCCGTAGGCAAACCAGTCTTCCGCAGTAGCGGATGTGTCGGCAATGGAATTGTCGAGACGCAACGCGTTCTGATAAAGCTCCAATGCCGCGTCCAGCTTGCCATTCCGAGCCTGTAATTCGGCCTCACTCACATCGGCGATGCTTTCAAGCCTGGCAAGTTGAGTCTGCACTGCGAGCTTTTCTGCCAACTGATACGACTTGATTGCCAGTTCCGTCTGCGACGAACGCTCCTGGCAATCCGCCATGCGCAATACGATGGCGATGACCTTGTCGGCGGGCGGACGGTCCGTTTTCTGCGCAGCGACCTTCGCCAGAAACGCATTGTAGTGGGACGCGGCAGCCTGGGGCTTGTTTTCGCGATCGAGTTCGTCGGCGAGATACAAATGCGCGGCAGACTGGCTGGGATCGACTGACAGCGCCTGATTCCAGCTAGTCACAGCCTGGTCGGCATGGCCAAGTCGCAACGCGAGAATTCCGCGATCGACCAGAAGATTGGCGTCCCGAGGCGAGTACTTGAGGGAAGCCTCGGTCAGAGTGAAAGCTTCGTCGAAGCGGTTTTCATCAATCAGGAAGCGCAGCAACTGTTGGCGCGGAACCGGATTGGCAGGATCCGACTGAATCGCTTCTTGCCACGCGGCTTCGGCCTGTTCCGGCTCGTTGTTTTGGAGAGCGCGTTCGGCCCGCCGCATCTGCAGGGTGCTGTCATAGGAATCGAGAGTGGCGGCACGCTGCAAATCCTGCATGTCGTCGCTGCGGAGCGCCCAGTAGTAACGGGCCTGGTCGAGCGTGCCCCAGACCAGCAACAGGAGTGCAGCACCGATGCGCAGCGAGCGTGCTCTCGTGGTGCCTCCCATGAGCCACTGCCAAGCGGCGGCAAGGCGACCACTCGCCTGGGCGCCGGCGTCGGCAATGCGTTCCCGCGAGTTGAGCAGCAGCGATGCAATGCGCCCGTCGCGCAGTTTCCAGATCGCTCCATCCAGAATGAAGTGGTGAATGTTCACCAGCGCCGTGAAGATCAGGAAGCTGGCTGTGAAGTCATGGTGAAAGACACGGCTCGCCACCCACGGTCCTGGCACAAACAGGGCGATGCCGCCCACGATGAGCACGCCGAAGTAGGCCAGCGGGCGCCAGCCCTGCGCGGATTTCGCCGAGTCACCGGCGGCTTCGCCGCGCGCATAGTAGCTGGTAATCCAGAGATATTGCGCCGAGTGCATCACCGCCAGTACGCCGGAACTGTAGCGGTTCTGTGGAATCGCAAGGCCTTTGACGAGAGAAATCGCTGCGGGCACCACGAACCATAGCAACTGAGAAGAAAAAAGCGTGAGTGATGGGATCAGTTTGCGCCAGCCTGCCGCGTGCCCCAGCCGCCAAAGTCCGAACACGGAGAGCCCAACGAAGGCTACGCCCAGAATGACCTGTTCCCACACGCTGATAATGGCCGGAATTCCCAGTGACACGAAAAGCGGATCGGTCGACGGCCCGGTGTGGAAGCCGAGAAAAAGAATAAGAAACGAAGCGACAAAGGCGCCGTACAAGGCGTGACGCGTGGTCTTGTCCGGTTTGGCTCCAGCGCGGCGAGCGAACATCATGAACAACCCGTAGTTCTGTCCGCTGTAGTGCCACGGACTCCAGGTCAGGTAGACGGTAAAGATCCAAGGGAGAAACCGCGCCGAGAAGTGCGACAGCAGCAGAGTCAGCAAGATCAGCGCCGTGATGTGCACGGTAAAGATGCGATATTTCTGAAAATCTTCGGCGCGACGGTAGGCTCGGTAAATCGTCGCCATGTAATGCGGATAATTAAAGAACAGGGCCAGCGCGTAGAACGCGACCGACCAGGTGCGCGTGCTCGAAGCCAGGGAAAAGTACGAAAGCAGCAGAAGGGGAGCCGACCACGCCCCGCAGCCCACAATCAGGTCGAGCCAGGGGTTGTAGATCCATGCTGTGGCTTGCTTTGAATTGTGACGCTGTTTTCCCATGTCGTCGTGAGTACGCCCGCCAGGACTCTCCGTGCTGGATGGCACCCTGCGGCCCTACTGCAATTGTGAGAAATTTCGTGGTTGATCGAATTATAGGTGGGAAAATCGAGTGGCAACGTGACCGCCGGGGTGCGGACGCGGTAACGAAAGTAATGGGACGCTAAGGGGCACAAGCAACAGGAAAACAGCCGTCGAGCTAATGACGTTAGCTCTGTGCAGCAATGCGCTTTTTCATGAACTCCGGGATGAAGCGCTCCAGCCGCCGCTGCTGCTCAGGGGATAGGTACTTGAAACCTTTAAGTTCACCGTAGCAATTCGGGGCACCGCAGGTGCACACGAACTTTTCATGGAGTTCCCAATCGGTTGTCAGGTAGTTGCACGTAAGCTCTTTGCCAGGCTCGATGTCCCGTAGTGCGCGCAAGAACACACCCTTCCAATCTACGTAAGTATTGGGAGCGCAGGAATGATTCAGGTATGCGTTCGATTCCGGAGTTCCTTCGATGTGTGAGTTTTCGTCGATTTGGATGGAATGCCGCGTGGGATGATTGAGTAGCGGCCCATCGTAAGTGATCAGGATCTCATCCTGTCGTATGGGCCTGCGGACAAACAACCCATACTGGCCGTCAGTACGAGTCTGGACCACGACTCCGTCGGCGAGCGCCACCCTAATCTCCGAACGGGGCAGTTGGTAGTCCGGTCATTGCCATCCTCATTTATATTCGGCCGAACCGGTCAGCACCGGCTCCCGCTTGACTGAGCGTGACTGCTTGACGTGCATCAACTCCAGCGCTTTGTGAGCGATGTGCTCGGCGCTGACCTCGAATTCCTTGATCAATTCCCAGGGAGCGCCCGAGTCTCCGAAGCGATCTTTCACGCCGATTGCCCCTGTGATGACGGGCCGGCCGTAAAGTTGTGGGCTCTCCGTCAGGACGCCACTCACGCGCCAGGCCAGGGCACCAATCTGATGCTCTTCCGCAGTCACGACCACTCCGGTCTCGCGCGCCGCGTGCACGATTGCGTCAGCATCGACCGGCTTGAGCGTGTGGAGGTTCAGAACCCGCGTCTCGTATCCGAATTCTTTCTTCAGGATGTATGCCGCGCGCATGGCCTCAGGAACCATAGGGCCGCAAGCAATGATGCTCAAGTCTTCTTCCTCATTCTTGTAAGACGCAGCCAGAACCGTCTCAAACGCTTTCGCGAAGTCGGGCCCCTCTTGCCGCAAGCGCATGACGTTGGCCTGCCCGAAGACAAACGGAGTCTTTTCCTCGGTGACAATTGGTGTGGCTTCGCGCGCGAAACGAATGTACTTCGGGCCCTTGTGCTCGAGCAACAGGTACGTGGTCGCTTTGCGCGTTTCGATCGCGTCGCAGGGAACGACAACCGACATGTTGGGCAAGCCTTGCATGGCGAAAAGGTCTTCGAGCGCCTGATGAGTCGCGCCATCGGGACCGACGGAAACTCCGCCATGCGCTCCGGCGATCAGCACGTTGAAGTTGCCGTAGCAGACGGAAGTGCGAATCTGGTCGAGATTTCGCGCTGCGGCAAACGTGGCGTAGGTGCCGAGCACAGGCAGCTTCCCTTCCCGCGCCAGGCCCGCTGCAGCCGAGGTTGCGGACTGCTCGGCGATTCCCATGCTGATCCAGCGTCGCTTGCGCTCGGGCTTGCCGGCATAAAAGTCGCTGATCGTAATGGACCCGGAAATGTCGAGGCCCATGCAAACCACGCGCTCGTCATCGCCATTTTCTGCGAGCGATTGGCCGAAACCCTTGCGCGTAGGCTCCATTTTCACTTTCATGGTGTCCGAGGCATTCCACCAATAATTTCGCGTGAACTTCGGCATCCTGGATTCGAGCTTGCGATCGACCTCAACCTGGTACTGTTTCGCCTTGTCGAGCAGATGCGCCACCGGGATCCGTTCGCTCAGGCCAAGCTCCAGCAGTCCCTTTGTCATTTCTTCAAAGTTCGGCGCCTTGCCGTGCCATCCCGCCTGGTTCTCCATGAAGCTGACGCCCTTGCCCTTCACCGTATCGGCGAGGATCAGAACCGGCTGGCCTTTTACGTCCCGAGCTTGCTGCAACGCATCGACTACCTGGGTCATGTCGTGACCATCGATGCGCATCACGTCCCAGCCGAAGCTGGAGTACTTGGCGGCGAGAGGCTCAACTTCCATCACGTCTTTCACCCAGCCATCAATCTGCAGGCGATTGCAGTCGATGATGCCGATCAGATTGTCGAGGTGGTAGTGTCCGGCCTCCATGGCGGCTTCCCAGACTTGACCCTCCTGCTGCTCGCCATCGCCCATGATGCAGAAGATCTTGTGCTGCTTGCAGTCGAGGCGCCCGGCGAGGGCAAGACCGACGGCGATGCTCAATCCTTGCCCCAATGACCCGGTAGAAGCTTCGACGCCCGGCAGCTTGAGCCAGTGCGGATGCCCCTGATACGACGAACTGAGTTTGCGCAGGGTTACGACGTCGTCGACGGGGCAGAACCCGGCGAAAGCCAGGCCGAGATACAGGCTGGGCGCTTTGTGCCCTGTCGACCAGAGGATGCGGTCGCGGTCGGCCCAATTCGGATTCTTCGGGTCGTGATTGGCCACTTTGAGATAAAGCGCGGCCGTGATATCCATGATGGAGAGCGTGCCTCCAGCGTGGCCGGAGCCGGCCGCACACAGCGCAACCAGGTCATAGCCGCGCATCAAATTGGCGGCATCCTTGAGTTCCTCGATGGAGTAATCGCGAATCACTTTTCCGCAGGTGGAATCGATAAGGGCCATGGCTCCCCCTTTTGCCAGGACAAGACAGGACAGAAAAAGGCGCATGAAACGCGCTATGGGCAGGTTAGAGGGGAAATGACCGGCAGGCCGTGATTAGGATCACATACGGTGGTGACGCGGAAAGCCATGCTCCATCAGGAGTTATGCGGCTCTCACCCCTGGCACGCACAAAAAACCGCCCCGGGCTAACGCCGGGGCGGGTGTCATCGCAAATACTGGTTCCGACCTTCGCTGAGAGAGTTATTCCGAGTACCAGGTCACCGAAAAACTTGTCCCGTCGGCACTGAGGGATGATGGCACCGCCTCATTTGCGCCGGTCGAGCCGTTTACCATGATCGATTCGTAGATGTTGCTGCCGAAAGCACCGATGGCTCCCGAGACGGAAGAGTCGGTGGCATCGTTGGTGCTAGCCACGCCGGTGTAGTCATCGCCGAAATAGACTGTGCCAAAGTCAGAGAGCGGCAGAATGCCGCCGGCATTCGTGCAGCACGGAGCCTCGGCGATCCACTCGGCCGAAGAGCGCTTCGCGCTGCGGACTCTCGCGCTCTTGCTGAAGGACTTGCCGGTGGTCTCGTTCGTGATCGTAATCGTGAACTCTGAACCGCTATACGTCACCGTGGCCGACATGTGATTGCCGGGCGATACCGGAACGCTGGAGATCAAGTACGAGGGATTCGGATAAAACTCATACCACGCGTAGTAGGAGGGAGTTGTACCGTCGCAATCCGAATCGGTTCCAGTCTGCTCGACCGTGCTGGAGGTCCAGCCGTCGATCCCGACCCAGAATGAGGAATAAGTGTTTGGAGTGGTTGAGCAGTTAACGGAAGGGATGGTCCAGGAACCGAGAGCCTTGGTGAACGAAGAGCCGGTTACGGCATATCCGCTCCAGTTGGTGCTGTCTTCCACTGTTACGTCGTCGATCTTGCGGGGAGTCGTTTTGTCGTAGGGTTTTCTGGGAGCGTGCTGACGCGGGGCGAGTACATCGCCGGTCGGAGATGAAACTTGGCTTGGTATCTCTTTTGGAATCTGGGCAAGCGCCGGCATGATTGCGAGCGCCAAAAGACTTCCGAGTCGTTTCGATAGCATCGTTTCTTTTGTCCTTTCGCTCCGAAATTTGGGCCGAACTGTTCCGGAGTCGCGCCATTTTATCCGCAGACGTGACATGGTCAAGCTGTTTTGTGGGTTTTGTTCGGAAGGCGTAAACCTGCCCTTCCGAGTATGGGAAATCCATCTCTTGGCAGGAGATTTGCCGCTAGTCGAACTTCCAGCGAGTCGAGCGGCTCTGGAAAAACTTCTCCCACAGACCAAACACCACGCGCGGCCGCACCGCGAAGACTGGTTCTTTCATGGAGAGAATGCCGTCTTTCATGGTCGACATGTCGAATTTGTATTTGCGTTCGTAAACAGGGAGAAACTTGCGCCGCGCGGCGACGTCAGCGATCTCGGCGACTCCTTCAACGATGACGGCTTCATCTGCGCGTTCGGTGCAGACGATGCAGCTCGGATTCTCGGCGAGATTGCGCGCCTTCCGCGACTGGCCGCCGGTCGAAAACAGAAAGCTGCCGTCCTGCCAGAGTCCCCAGACGACCATAGTGTGAGGTCTGTGTTGCAGCGAAACAGGTGTGGGCGTTATTGTGGTCGGCGTAATTGTCGTCACCCAGTAATTGTGCGATTTCTTCAGCCGCTGCTCTGCCCACGACCAGGGCAGCAGACCTTTGGTGCCCTTGGGGAAGCCGTAGCCGGGCGTGGCGATGCGGGAGGGTTTGGGCTTGGCGGCGCGGCGCGTTTTATTTGTGGATGGCATGGAAGCAAAGTCATTCCTTCGAGCCGGGCAATTCAGCCGAGTTATTGTAGCGAATCTGCACCCTCTGACGTCTCAGTGACTTTGGGGACCGCGGAGTCGTGAGATTGCTTGTGTCCAGCGGACTACACACGTAACTTTGAATAGAAGTTGCGGGGCTTGGAAATGACGACAGAGGGTGTGCCACAGAATCTGCCCAAGTGGCGCGGATTCGTCGTGCTAGTGGCGGGATTCCTGGGGCTCGGGACTGGACTGTGCGCGGTTCTCGCGCTGGTAGCGACCGCGGTGCAGGGCTGGCAGGAGCACGCTCAGGCGCAATGGCCAAAGGCGACGGCGCAGGTCAAGCGATGCGGCGTGGATATCTACACCCACAAGCCGAAGAGGTACTGGATCGATTGCAGCATCACTTACCAGGTGCACGGCAAGGACATTATGGCCCACACGTTCATTCCGGCAGCACGCGCGATCCGCAACGGGTGATCGAACAATATCCAGCGCTGCAAGTCGAGATGATGCAAGATTGGGTGGGTCAGCATCCTGAGGGAACGCCGATCACCGTGCACTACGATCCCGCGAATCCCAAGAAGGCTGCTCTGGTAATGACGGATATGCCGTTCAGCGGGCCGCGCACGCCGGATAACTTAAAGCTGCTGGGATTCTTCGCGGTGAGTAGTCTGGTGATGCTCGGAATCGGACGGGTCGCATGGCTCCGATCCGCAACGGCCAACGGACGCGGCTAAGGGCGCGCCTTCTCAAGAATAGGGCTGCATCAAGCTTTTCATCAATGGAGCTCGATTTGAGTCTCATTCCCCTCTGGTGTCATCCCGAAGCCTCGCGTTTTCACGAGCGAGGCGAGGGGTCTTGCGCGGATCCGTTTCCGCTGCTCGCGAGATCCTTCGCTCCGCCTGAAGAACGGCTTCGCTCAGGATGATGCTTTCGACACTCCCGCAAGATTCAGACTGAACCACCAGCAGCTAGAGATTCTTTCTCGTCCACTGATCGAGGCGGTTGAGAGCCTCCTTGAGATTCTCCAGCGAATTGGCCACGCTGAAGCGCAGGTAGCCTTCCCCGAATGCCCCGAACGCGGTGCCGGAAAGGGCGGCGACCCCAGCCTGCTCCAGCAGCGCTTCTTCCAGCGCCTTCGACTTCCATCCCGTTCGCTTGACGTTGGGAAAAACGTAGAACGCGCCTTTGGGCATGCGGCAGGAGAATCCTTTGATCTTGTTCAACCCGGCGACAAAGACGTCGCGGCGGCGCTGGAACTCGTCGCGCATGTGGTCGACCGAACTCTGGTCGCCGCGGATGGCCTCGACCCCCGCCACCTGCGTAAAGCTCGCCGTGCAGGAACTGGAGTTGGTCATCAGGCGGGTCATCTGTGCGGCCAGGTCGGGGCGCATCACGCCATAGCCCATGCGCCATCCGGTCATGGCGTAGGTCTTTGAGAATCCGTCGAGCAGGATGGTGCGCTCCTGCATCCCCGGCACCGTCATGATGGAGAAATGCTGCGCGCCATCGAAGAGCAGGCGGCTGTAGATTTCATCGGACAGGATCATCACATTGCGGTCGCCGATGACCTTCGCAATCTTCTCAATGTCGCGGCGCTCGAGAATTCCGCCCGTGGGATTTTGCGGCGAATTGATGATGACGAGCTTGGTGTGGTCGTTGATGAGCGAGGCCAGTTCATCGACGTCGAGGGCGAAATCGCGTTCCTCGCGCAGCTTGATGGGGACGGCGCGGCCGCCAAGGTAGTTGATCATTGACTCGTAGATGGGGAAGCCCGGATTGGGATAGATGACTTCATCACCTTCATCAATTAACGCAAGCATCGTGAAGAAAATAATCGGCTTACCGCCTGGCACAACAACCACTTCATCGCTCGTGACTTTCACGCTGCGCGTGCGGCTGACGTATTCGGCGAGCGTTTGGCGCAACTCGGGCAGGCCAGCCGAGGGGCCGTAGTGCGTCCAGCCTTTGTGCAGGGCGTCCACCGCCGCTTCGATAACGTTGGCGGGCGTGTCAAAATCCGGCTCGCCGATCTCGAGGTGAATGATGCTCTTTCCCTGCCGCTCCAGCGCGCGAGCTTTGTTCAGAACTTCGAAAGCGGTTTCAGTACCCAGGCGCGCCATGCGGCGGGCGAGTTGCAATTGGTATTGGGTGGTGGGTGCCATGATGGTAGGCTCCTGTGCGGCCAAACGGCACATTATACGCCTCAAGAATCACGGCCGTTGCCCGCGAATCGCCCAGGCGCGGGCCGGAAGCTCGATCGCTCCGGTGCTGTCCGAGGGGAGTGTGGACTTTAAGCGATCGCGGATTCTGGCCTGCGTCTCGGGTCCGAGAGTCGCTAGATAGGCCGGCGCAGAACCCTGGCCGCCGAGGATCGGCTCCCAGTAGTCGTCGAAGCTGATGAAGCACGTGACGATGTTGAGGGCATGCGTAGTTGGTTCTTTCAGTCCGGCTCGCTCAAGCAGCGCACTCAATTCCGGTTTCGTGCAGATTGGAAAACGGCGGGCCTGGTCGAACTCCGCCGCATGTGAATCAATCGCGATCGCCGCATCCCAGAACTCGCGCACGAACCTTGCCCCTCGCTCGTAATCCCAGACATAAACTGCGACGGTGCCACCGGGCCTGACTAGACGTTGAAATTTCTGCAATGCTCGCGACGGATCAGGAAGATAGTTGAGGCCGAGGCCGCAAACGGCGATATCGAACGTTGCATCGGCGAACGGGAGCGACATCGCATCGGCAATTTCGAAGGTGACATTCTCGGAGGCGCGCTGGCGGCGGGCAAATTCAATTTGTTGCGGAGATGCGTCGGTTCCAACAACGATGGCGGGCGCGCAGCCCTCGACAATCGCTTCGCTGAGGACTCCGCTGCCGCAGCACAGGTCAATCCAGCGCAGACCGGGAGAAACGTTCAGCCACTTCAGGAACTCATGTGCAAGAAGGCGGCTCCAGCGGCCCATCCAGCGGTCGTAGTCAGCCCCCGAGGTCCAGCGATCCAGAGTCATCGAGTATGAAAATGCGACGGCTTGCCGAGATCACTCGGAAACGCTGTGCTCTTCGTTCTGCGAGCGCAGGACGCGATCGACAGAATATGGCGCGCGGCGGCTGGGTTCGTGATAATGGCGGACCTGCATTTCACCGAGCAAACCGATGGCGAGCAAGTTCAGGCCGCCGAGCAGCAGGCCTAACGAGGCCATCATGAGCGGGCCGTGCGTCGCCATGATGGGAACGTGGCGCAGGAATTTCTCGATGCCCAGCCACAACACAACGCCGCTGCCAGCGAAGATGCTCATCATGCCGAAGCCGCCAAAAAAGTGCAGCGGGCGAGAGAGATAGCGCAGCAGGAAGCGGATTGTGAGCAGATCGAAAAACACGCGGAACGTGCGGCCGATGCCGTAGTGCGACGCGCCGCGCTCGCGGTTCACGTTGCGGATGGGCACTTCGCAGATGGTCGCTCCGTGCCAGGAAGCGAGCGCCGGAATGAAGCGATGCAGTTCGCCGTAGAGCGGAACCTGCTCCAGAATGTCGCGGCGGTAGGCCTTGAAAGTCGTGCCGAAGTCGTGAATGTCGACGCCCGAGATCTTGGCCATCATCCAATTGGCGATGCGCGACGGCAGGCGGCGCATCCAGAAATTGTCGACGCGAATTTTGCGCCATCCGCTGACGATGTCGTAGCCGGCGGCGATCTTCTCGAGGAACAGCGGGATGTCGTTGGGATCGTGCTGCAGGTCGCCATCCATCGCGATGATGTATTCGCCGCGGGCGTGGTCGAAACCGGCCGCCAGGCCAGCCGTCTGGCCAAAGTTGCGGCGCAGTTTGACGACCGTCACACGGCTGTCGACGGCGGCAATTTCGCGCAGCATCGGGAAGGTGTGGTCGTTCGAGCCATCGTCCACGAGAACAATTTCGAAGCTCTCACCGTGGGCTTCCATGACCGCCTTCAGCCGGTCATAGAGATCGGTGACGTTCTCCTGCTCGTTGTGCAGAGGGACGACGATGGAGTATTTGGGCACAGTTTGTTGATTATAAACCGAAAATCGAGTTTCCAGACCCTCGTTCTTGCGCCTCAGCCAGTTACCCCGGCGGTGCCGACAAGCAGGGTCGGGAACCGACTGGTCAGCCCTGCTCCTTCAGCTTTAGCTTCGACTTGTTCTCTTCCATGAAAGCTTTGATCTGCTCGGCAGCGCCGAGCAGGCGGTTCCACTGCTCGTAGTAGAGCGTTACCGGGAAACGGCCCAGCCCGTACACGCTCACGCCGCCTTTCTCGCCGACCTTAAAGATCAGGTCGCCGCTGCGCTTCTTGGTTTCAACTTCCTTTTCAAGTTGAGCCAGTCTGGCTTTGAGTTCTTCGTAGGTTGGTTCTGCCATTGCTTGCCTCGCGTTCAGAAATGTCAACGGCCCGCGAAGAATCCGGGGCCCTGTAAGCCGTCGTGTCCATAGTAACTTGCCCGGTCTTGCCTAACGCTGGATAACCGTTATAAGCTTCAAAGAGTCTAATCGCAAACTGGGGAAAGTGATGCTTTGGTGGGTGCGATGGTCGGCGTGGCTTGCGCTGTCCCTTCTGTTGTGGACAGCCGCGGCCGAGTCCACCCACAACCACCCCAGCCAGGCTGAGTCGGCGGCGTGCTCGATTTGCGCGGTCGCGCATACTGCGCGTCCGGCGGTCAGTCCCGGCCACGGCGCCCCGGTGTTCATTGCGGTTGGCGTATTCCACGAAGAAGACCTGGTCCTCAAGGCGCGAATCGAGTCGTCCGATCTCGGCATTCGCGGTCCTCCTATTGCCCTCTAGGGATTCCCGCAGTTGAATGTACCGGCCCGTAGTCGTTTTCTGTCTTGGCCGGCGGATTTCCCACTTATCTGGAGGATTCATGCTTACTCTTAAGCCGTTGCGCCTCGCCGCCTTGGCGGCAACGGTGTTGTCGATCAGTCTTGGCAGCTTGAACGGCCAGTCCGTAGGCAATTCCACATCGCTGTTCGGAACCGTGCTCGATGCGACCGGCGCCGTCGTTTTTGGCGCGACGGTAAAGATCCATAATCCGGTGAGCGGGCTCGACCGCACCGCGCAAACCGACACGCGTGGTCAATTCAATTTTCTGAACATCCCTTTCAATAACTATCACCTTACGATCGCGGCGAAGGGATTCGCCGCCCATGCGCAAGACGTGGAACTGCGTTCGATCGTACCGGTCACAATCAGCATCACCCTGCAAGCCGTGGTCGAATCGACGACGGTCACCGTTCACGAAGAAGCCGGGGACCTGGTGGAAACGGGCTCGACCTTCCACACCGATGTCGATAAGAGTTTTCTCGACCGCCTTCCGATGCCGACCGAGTCGGGCGTGGCCGGCGCCGTGACGGAAGGCACACCCGGCGTTTCGGCTGATTCCAACCGCCAGATGCACGGCCTGGGAGATCACGCAGAGAACACGATTGCGGTGGACGACCAGGTTAATTCCAACCAGTCGAGCAAGACATTTTCCAACCAGATTCCCTCCAACTCGATTCAATCCATGGAAGTCATCGCCGGTGCACCACCCGCCGAGTTTGGCGGCAAGACCAGCCTGGTGGTGAAAGTGAGCACGCGCTCGGGCCAGGCGGTCACAACGCCGACCGGGTCACTGACCGCTTCCTACGGCTCGTTCGGCACGACGGACACCTCCTTCGATCTGGCCTATGGCGGGCAAAATTGGGGAAACTTTCTTGCCATCAGCGGCAACGACAGCGGCCACGCCCTCGATGCGCCGGAATTTGTGGTCATGCACGACAAGGGAAACGAGGAGAACTTTTTTGACCGCGTGGATTACCAGATTGCTGCCGGCAACTCGATTCAGTTGAATCTGGCGTGGACGCGCTCCTGGTTCCAGACGCCTCAATCCTTCGATAACCTGAACATTGGCGTGCTGGATCCGTTTGGCAATCCCGTCCCGGCCATGGATCAGCGGACGCAGATCAAGACATTCAATGTCGCGCCCTCATGGACTCGTCTGCTCAGCAACACCGAGGTCTTCACCCTGGGCGCGTTCGTGCGGCGGGACGACTATCACTACTATCCCAGCGGCGATCCGTTCGCCGACCTTGGGCCGCTGAATCTGCAGCGGGAAACGATTGGCCAGGCGCGCACGCTGACCAACGCCGGCATTCGCTCCGATTTTGCCTATGCTCACGGGGTCAACAACATAAAAATGGGTGTCACTTATCAGCACACGTTTCTCGATGAGAGCGATTCTCTGGGCATCGTGGATCCCCTGCTGAATGCGCCCTGCGTGAACGCCAGCGGAATGCCGGTGCCGGCTCCCGGAATCACGAGCCCGACTGCATGCACCGCAGCCGGATTCTTCGCGAATACAGGAGCACCGGCGAGCGGCGCGCCTCCATATCCGTTTTTCAACCCCATCCTGCTGCCCTACGACCTGACGCGGGGCGGTGGCTTGTACGATTTCGCGGGCAGCACTGATGTCAAAGAGTTTGCCGCTTACGTACAGGACACCATTACAAAAGGCAGCTGGAACTTCAGCCTGGGCCTGCGTGGCGACTTGTACAACGGCCTGAGCGTGGCCCGACAGCTGGAACCGCGCCTGGGGATCGCCTACAACATCAAACCGAGCAGCACGGTGTTGCGCATTTCGTACGCCCGTACGCTGGAAACTCCGTTCAATGAGAATCTCGTGCTCTCCAACAACGGTTGCCGGTTTGCGGTGATTGCGGCGCTGGTGCCCTGTGTTCCATCTGCGCTAAACCCAGGATTCCGCAACGAATTCCATGCCGGCCTGGAGCAGGCGTTTGGGCGCTATTTGGTGTTCGACGGTGAATATATCTGGAAATACACACACAACGGATACGACTTCAGTGTGCTGGGCAACACGCCGATCACGTTCCCGATCGAGTGGCACAATTCGAAGATTCCGGGATACGCCGGCAGTCTGCGCGTCCCCGAGATCCACGGCTTCAACGCAGCGGTTGTCTTTTCCAGTGTCGCCGCTCGCTTCTTTCCGCCGCAAGTCGGGGGGTTAGGCGTCACCGTCGGCCAGAACGGACTTCCCTTTCGTATTGATCACGACGAGAAGTTCAATCAGTCCACGCATCTTCAGTATCAGCCTTTGAAGCGCGGTCCGTGGTTTGGCTGGAGCTGGCGGTACGACAGCGGACAAGTGGCAGGAGCGACGCCGTGCTACGGGACAACTCCAGGAAATGACTGTCCGGCTTCCGCTCTGCTCGGCGGCCAGCCCGCGGTCAAAATGTTCGGCAACGGCGCTCCTCTTACGGCCGACCAGGAATTCGAAGCCGGGTTCTACTGCGGCACCATTCGCGCCACGCCGACGGCGGCTCTGCCCCCAGTCTGTCTGGCTTCGCAGTTCGGTTCCACACTGATCACAGTACCGGCTCCGGGAACGGAAAATGACGATCACAACCCGCCGCGAATCGCCCCGCGCAACCTGTTCGACGCTGCGGTCGGCTTGGATGACATTCTTCACGGCGACAAACGCAAGTGGGACTTGCGCGTAACCGTGGTCAACCTGACGAATAAAGTTGCGCTGTACAACTTTCTCTCCACGTTCAGCGGCACGCACTACGTCGAACCGCGAACCATCACCGCAATGCTCGCGCTTCATTTCTGAGCGCGGATTTTGATCTCTGGCTCCGTTCCACGCGAGTTGCCCGTCTTTATTCGCCGGCGCCTGTGTAAACGAATGTAAAGGAACCCTCACATGCAGGCGTGCATCCAACCGGACTGATAGAATCAATGGAACTCCTTTTCAACTCCAGTTGTGGAGAAATGCTTGTTTATCAAGTTCCTGTTAAAGGTTGCGGCTTGCCTTGCGGTCGCGTGCACGCTTTCGTCTCTCTCTGCCGCACAGCAGACGCCACCGGCAAGCTCGGATTCCTCAGCGCAGACTCAGCCTCAGGATGCTGCCAAACCCGCCTCGGCGCAGTCAGATCCACCTCAGCCCGCGGATCCTGTGAAGGACACCCAACAGGCGGGTCAGGGCAAAGTCGCCGGGACCTCCAACGATCGCCTGTTCTACACGCTGCCGAACTTCCTCAGCGTACAGAGCCAGCAGCTACCGCCCCTTTCCGCTAAAGACAAGTTCAAAGTTGTAGCGCTGGGGAACTTCGACTATATCCAGTACCCGTGGTGGGGTCTGATCGCGGCCATCAGCCAGGCGGACAACGGCGAGCCGCAGTTTCGCCAGGGATGGGGCGCATACGCCAAGCGCTACGGGACCACGGCCGGTGACAGCAGCGTGGAAAACTTCATGGTGGGCGCGGTCTTCCCTTCCATTCTCCATCAGGACCCGCGATTCTACTATTCGGGAAAGGGCGGGATTCCCCGCAGAATCGGGTACGCAGTCGGCCACGTCTTCGTTACGCGCAGCGATTCAGGACACCAGCAATTCAACTATTCGGAAATCTTTGGCGCCGCTACCGCAGCGGTAATTTCAGACTACACTTACCACCCCAAGAGCACGTTCGTGAACGGCAAGTTCATCGCCTCGGATCGCACGGTCAGCAACACCGCAATCGTGTTCGGAACTCAGGTGGGGCTCGACACCATCACATACGTGGTCAAAGAATTCTGGCCCGACATCCACCGCAAGCTGTCGCACAAGCACAACCCGGAGACACGCAGCCCGCGTTAATTGCGCGCAGGCGCGCCGAGCCCGGGGCTCCGGCTCAAATTAGCGGTTCCTACCGGATTCTCTTCGGTTCTACCGCATTCGCTTCGGTTCGAATTCTCGGGCCGTCACCAGTTCCGGATGCAAACGCCGGAAGGTCTCAGTCACGTGGCAGTTCCAGCAGACCGGGCGATGCGTCGCAAAGAGCTCTGGAAGCTGCTCGGGCCGGAACTCCTTCCATTCGACCGTCTTTTGGTCCGGCGACAGCAGGGCTGGGGCGTGATCGAGGTGATGGAGCGGCCCGATCTGTTTGTGGCAAAACACGCAGCTCTTCCCTTCATACCACTTCGAGACAATATTCCACACCAGGCAGTTCTCGGGATCAACTTCAATTTGCTGCAGGCACTCCTGGCCGCAATCCTGGCGCTCCGGCCAGCGGGAGCATTCCTTCAGACGAAGTGTAGGCTCGGTGAGAAAGGCGCCGACGGCGGCCTCTCCGGCGGCAACCTCGACGGCCTCGGTCTTATGCGTCTCCGGGCAGGTGATCAGGCGTTTTCCGCGATAGCCAAAGTACGCGCGCACGCCGGGAATTGCCCGAAAAACAAAGAGCCCGACCGCCAGCAGCACGACCGCAAGGACAACAAGCACGGTGACCGACATAAGGCACCTCCGGCAAGACCAGCGTGCAAGGTCAGTGTGCTTGAAATCACGGAAAGAGGCGGTGCCGGGCGTCACCCGCGGGCGTGATTGGGGTCACGAAATGCCGACGACTGCCGAACGATGAGCGCTAACGGCCTGATTTCGCCATTTGACTTCTCGCCTTTCCGATTTCGCACAAAATCGACTCTGGTAGGCTACCGCCACTAATAGCATCTGTTGCAGCAAGGCCCCTGTCCCAGTAATTCAGGCCTCCGGGACGAGCACTGCTACGTTCTTACCGCCGAGTGATCCCGAAATCTTGAAATTGCCCACCGGTCCGGGAGCTTCCCAAGTCCCTTCAACGTGCAGAGTTCCTCCAGCCGTTCCGGTGCCGCTTACACTCAAGTCGGCGACGAATGACAAGTCTGCCCCCCAAACCACTGTTCCGCTGACCGTCAAGTCGGTGGCAAAGGCGCAATCGGTGAGCGTCGTAGTTTGATTTCCATTTTGGTCAACGCTGCTCTGAAATGTGCCAGCTCTCAAGCCGACTCCGCTGCCGCTTCCGATGGTGCTGCGCTTCAGGGCATCGATGGCCGTAGCGACGGCAACGGTCACAACTTTGCGCTCCTCCTCACTGATCTGGTTGCCTCCGGCGGGGTCAATTTCCCCAGGACGAGCATTTGCCGCGACAAGCGGAAAACGCCCCAGCGCGGGCCAGACCGTTTCAGGAGTCTTTGCACAGCTGGTATCTCCCGCTTGCAGATTCTCTAAGAACTGAGACTCAATGGCGGCCGCGCACAGCGACCACAAAACAGTGATGTGCCCGGCTTCGGCGACCTCAACGACAGTGCTGTCCGGGAACAACGCCGCTGCCTTTCGCACTTCCTCGGTGGGTACCAGCGTGTCCAGGTCCCCAGTCATGGCGAGTGTGGGCACATTCGGATACGTGGCGCCGGGTGGAACAACTGGTGAGGACGGAGTGGGCTTCTGCCACCACAGGCACTGCCTCTCCCCGCTGGCGGGCAAAGCGGTGCCCGCCGCCTTGGAAAATGGCGCGAAGTAGTCGTCGGACAAATCTGCCACGGC
>Ga0187770_10000013_pt1 | contig 87611 bp, 79 predicted proteins | sample 0116_SJ02_MP02_2_FD_133154 | JGI IMG/M metagenome (GOLD analysis project Ga0187770, IMG submission 133154) | Tropical peat soil microbial communities from peatlands in Department of Meta, Colombia - 0116_SJ02_MP02_20_MG | ecosystem: Environmental > Terrestrial > Soil > Wetlands > Peat | place...
CGCTGAGTCCTGCGCCATCGCCACCGTCGGCGTCGAGGTCCTGGACATGGGCAAACTCGCCGATCACCTCCTCGACAAATGGGGGATCATCGTCACGCCGCTCAAGCACCCGGACGGCCTGGTCGAGGGCATCCGGTGCGTGGTGAACGTGTCGCTCACGGTCAGGGAGGGCGACATCTTCGGCGACGTCATGGAGAATATCCTCTGGAAAGGGACCCCCGTCTAAATTCCGTTCCCTCGACGATGCGCCGGGCGTCCCGGGGATTCCAGGTTTTCGTCAAGCCAGCGGGCCCGCTCTGCAACCTGAGGTGCGGCTACTGCTACTACGTCTCGAAAGACCTCCCTCGGCCCGGCGCGGCCGCGGTCATGCCCGACGATCTCCTCGAGCGCACCATCGCCCAGCACATCGCCGCCTGCCCGGACGACATCGTCCGTTTCTCCTGGCACGGAGGGGAACCGACCGTCGCGGGAATCGACTTCTTCCGCCGCGCCGTGGCCTTCCAGAGAAAGCACAATCCGCGCTGCCGCCCGGTCGCGAACGGCCTTCAAACCAACGGCGTGCTCATTGACGAGGACTGGGGGAGGTTTCTCGCGGCAGAAGAGTTCGCCGTGGGTTTGAGCCTCGACGGGCCGCGGGACGTCCACGACCGTCACCGCGTCACGCCGGATGGGAAGCCCACCTTCGATGAGTCCCTGCGTGGCTACGAGATCCTCCGCCGGCACGGCGTTCCGACCGACATCCTGTGCGTCGTCAGCGACGCGAACGTCTCGCGCCCGCTCGAGGTCTACCGGTTCTTCAGGGAGATCGGCGCGGGGTACGTGACGTTCATTCCGCTCGTCGAAAGGGCGTCGGAGACCGTGGCCGGAGTCACTCCGGAGAGCGTGACGGCCCAGGCGTGGGGCGACTTCCTGTGTGCCGTGTTCGACGAGTGGGTGGCCGGGGACATCGGCCGGATCAAGGTCCAGATCATCGAGGAGGCGGTGCGGACGGCCTTCGGCCAGGAACACTCCTTATGCATCTTCCGCCCGGTGTGCGGCGACATCCCGGTCGTCGAGCGCAACGGGGACTTCTATGCCTGCGACCATTTCGTCGACGCCGCCCACCGGGTCGGCAATATCCGGGAGACAACGCTCGTCGATCTCCTCGGGAGCCCCGAACAGAAGGCCTTCGGGCTCGCCAAGCGAGAGACGCTCCCGGCGTACTGCCGAGGCTGCGAGGTCCTGGAAATGTGCCACGGCGAATGCCCGAAGAACCGCTTCGTCCGGACGCCGGACGGCGAGCCGGGCCTCAATCACCTCTGTGCGGGCTACCGGCGTTTCTTCAACCATTGCCGGCCCTTTGTCGACGCCGTGGCCGCCGAGTGGCGCCGGCAGGGGCGTTAGCTCAGTCCTTGAGGGTTTCTTTGTAGAAGGCGAGGGTCCGCTTCCAGGCGAGATCGGCCGCCTCCTTGTTGTAGCGGGGCCCGGTGTTGTTGAAGAAGGAGTGCTGGGCGCCCGGGTAGATGTCGATCTTATATCTGACGCCGGCTTTCTTGAGGGCCGCTTCGAAGGCCGGGATGCCGGCGTCGATCCGCTCGTCGTCGCCCGCGTAGTGGATGAGCATGGCCGCCTTGATCTTGGGGACGTCCTCGGCCGCGGGCTGCATCCCGTAGAACGGCACGGCAGCCGTGAGGCGCGGGTCGTGGACGGCCACCTGGTTCGTTACGCCCCCTCCCCAGCAGAAGCCCATGCAGGCCACCTTGCCGGTGGATTGCGGGTCGGTCCTCAGATACTCGACCGCCGCCAGGAAATTCTTGAGGTTGGTCTCCCGGTCGAGTTTCTGGATGAGCTGGACGGCCTCTTCGGGATTCTGGGGCGTACCCCCGAACGACGTCAGGGCGTCGGGGGCGAGCACGAGGTATCCCTCCTTGGCTACGCGGCGGGCCACGTCCTCGATGTGGGCGTTGAGGCCCCGGTTCTCGCTGGCGACGACGACGCCCGGCCGCTTGGCGCCGCCCTTCGGCCGGGCCGAATAGCCCCGCACGTCTCCCGCGGCGCCGTGATAGGTGATGAAGCCCGCGCGGAGGGCGGGGTCGTCCTCGGCGACGACCTGGGCCTCGGCCGGCCGGCCCTCGAGGACTGGCAGGACGGCCGCCGCGGCGGCCGCGCCGCCGACGAGCCGCGCGAGCTTCTCGAGAAACTCGCGGCGGTCGAGCACGCCCTTCCGAAATTTCTCATACAGACGGATGACTTTTGCGTCCACGTTGAGCCCTCCTGGTGTTCTGGATTCCGGTTTTCGGATCGGCCGCTCCCATTATAAGCTAGAGACCCCACCACGGCAATCGGGGGCCGCCGCGGCCTTGCCGAACGACGGTGTCCCGGCTACTGACCGGCCATGCGAAGCCCGTCCGGGCGGAGCGGGAGAAGGAATGGGGGGTTTAGGGGAGAGGCTGATAGCGCGGGCCGTCGCGCCGCCTCGTCTTGGCGCCCGAGCGTCTCTCAGGCGACCGTGGACGGGATTCTGGCGCCGTTCTGATAGATGTGCCGGATCAGGCAGAGGACGTTATTCGAGATCCGGTGGCGGAACTCGACGCCGAGCTCGAACAGATCCTCCTTCCTATTGACGCTCATCCACTTGACCTCGCCGTCGAGTTGAAGGCATTCGTGCGTCCGGGCCAGTTCGATCTGGATCCTGATGAGCGAGCCGACGTCGAAAATTTCCTTTGTGAAAATCCTCGCGCCGCCGATCGAGATATCGTGGGTATAGGCGTTGACAACCGGGCCCTTTCTGCCAGGGTGGCACGGTTTGATCGAAACCTTGTTCCTTTCGACGATCCGGCCTTCCTTGCGCTTGTCCGCCATGGCAAGCTCCTTTAAAAAATATCTGGGTGCCGAGGCTATTTTCGGTCACCCCTGGTCGCCGTCAATCGCCTCCGGGGGTGATTCGGGCGGTGAGGGTCTCACCCCCCGGCGGGGGAGGCGCTAGAAAATTACCCCGGCCTGCCGGTTCTTCATGAGCTGCGCGGCCAGCCGGACGACGAGGAAGATGATCCCGAGGGAGAGCGCGAAGAGATAGAGGCCGAGGAGGACGGAATTCAGCACCGGAAGCCGCCTCCCGACGAGCCAAGGGTAGATGAGGTCGAACAGACTCTTGCCAAAGAAGATGATCAGAATCGTCAGCCCCAGGACCGAGCGGAAAAGATATGCCTTGGCGTTCGACATGTCGATGCGGTCGAGGGTGACAAGGGGGTAGAGAAGCCACGCCGCACAGGCCCAGAGGATGAGGGTGAATCCGACAACGATCGCCCGGTCGAGCTTGTCCGGCTTCAAGGATCCGCTCCGTCCGGCATCATTGTAGCACCGGTTGGGTCGGGAGAACCAGGCGCGGGGTCCCGTCCTCCCGCTCACCCGTTCGCCGCCGGGGACTTGTGGAGGGCGCTGCTTCTCAGGCTGTAGCCGAAATAGATCGCCAGGCCGATCGCCAGCCAGACCAAGAAGCGGGCCCAGGTGACGGGCGGGAGGCTGGCCATGAGATAGCCGCAGAGGGAGATGCCGACGGCCGGCAGGACGGGGCTCAGCGGCGTGCGGAAGGGCCTGCGGAGGCCGGGCTTGGAATAGCGCAGGACGATGACCCCCGCGGCCACGATGATGTAGGCGAAGAGGGTCCCGATCGAGCAGAGCTCGGAGGAGACGTCGATCGGCGTCAGCGCCGCGGCCACGGCGACGATGCCCCCGGTCATCCAGGTCGAGATGTGGGGCGTCTTATGGACGCGGTGGACGTTCGACAGGAACGGCGGGAGCAAGCCGTCGCGTGACATGGCGAACAAGATGCGCGGCTGTCCCATGATCAGGACGAGCAGGACGCTGGTGATGCCGGCGATCGCGCCGACGCTGATCAGGGCCGAGGCCCACGGCATGTGCAGCGTGTTGAGGACCAGGGCGATGGGGTCGGCAACGCCCAGGTCCTTGTAGGGCACCGTGCCGGTCATGATGGCGGCCACGATCATGTACAGGACCGTGGCCACGGCGAGCGACGCTATGATGCCGACGGGCAGGTCCCGCTGGGGATTCCGCGCCTCCTCGGCCGTCGTCGAGATGGCGTCGAAGCCGACGTAGGCCAGGAAGACGATGGCCGCGGCGGTCATGACCCCCTTGAACCCGAAAGGCAGGAACGGCCGCCACTTGGCCGGGTCCACGTGCCCGACGGTGGCTACGATGAAGAAGAGGATGATCGACACCTTGACGATGACGATCGTGAGGTTGACACGGGAGCTCTCTTTGATGCCCCGCACGAGCAGCCAGCTGATGAGCAGCACGATGGCCACGGCGGGGAGGTTGAAGAGGCCCGGCTGCTTGTCGAACGGAGAGGCCGACAGGGCCTGGGGCACGCGGATGCCCAGGCCGTTGCGGAGGAGGTTCACGAAATAGGCGGACCAGCCCGTAGCGACCAGGACGGCCGCGACCATGTATTCGAGGATCAGGTCCCAGCCGATGATCCAGCCGAAGATCTCCCCCAGGGTCGCGTAGCCGTACGTGTAGGCGCTTCCGGAAACGGGGATCATCGCGGCCAGTTCCGCGTAGCAGAGCGCGCTGCAGGCGCAGGCGAGGGAGGCGATGGCGAACGAGAGGATGATGCCCGGGCCGGCGTTCTTGGCCGCCTGCACGCCGGGGAGAACGAAGATGCCGACGCCGATGATGCAGCCGATGCCGATCGCCGTCAAGTCCCAGGCCGTCAGCGCGCGCCGTAGCTTGTGGCCCTCGACCTGGGTTTCGGCCATGATCTGGGCCATGGGCTTGGTCCGAAAAAGCCGGCTGGTCATGCGCGCTCCTCTCTCGGGTCTCCTGAGGCTTATACCATACGGCGGACAGCCGGTCAAACCGCCGGCCGCGCGATCCTCAGGACGCTCCCCCCCGGGCCGGGCGTTTGACAGGCCGGCCGGAATATATCACAATCGCCGTGGACCGCGGCCGGCCGTCGCCGCTGCGGGAGGGCCGGCTGGTCCGCGGGGATGATCATGGGAGAGATCGCGTCCTACGACTTGGCCATTTCCCTCGACTGGGAATACGACTGGGATTTCGTTCGCCTCATCGAGGCGGCCTCGCGCGGCCTCGGGCTCCGGACGCTGGCGATCTCTCCGGCCGACGCGGCGGAACGTCTCGAGGAATTCCGGTCCGGCCGCCTCGATTTCCGCGTCCTGTTCGACCGGACGGCGGGCTCCTCTTCTGAGTTCCTGGAGCTCCAGGCGATCGCCGTCGCCAGGGGCCGGGAGGTCATCGATCCCGTCGAGAGGCTCCGCTGGGCCTCGGACAAGGCGACCATGCACCTGGAGTTCATCGCCCACGGTCTCCATACGCCGCACACGGTGATCCTCCCGTCGTACGAGAGCGAGAAGAATCCCGGCCTGAGCCCGGAGGACCTGGCGCCGCTGGGCTCGCCGTTCATCATCAAGCCGGCCAACACGACCGGCGGCTCCCTGGGCGTCGTCGAAAACGCCTTGGGCGTCGGCGACGCCCTCGCCGCCCGGCTGGCCTTCCCGTCGGACAAATACCTCCTCCAGGAAAAGGTCATCCCGGAGGAGAGGGACGGGAAAAGGTTCTGGTTCCGCGGGTTCTTCATCCTTGACGAGGTCTGTTGCGCCTGGTGGGACGACCGCAGCCACCTCTATGCCGAGCTCGGGGACGCGCAAATTGCGGCCTATGCACTGGAGCCGATCCCGGCCATCGTCCGGACGATCGCCGGCATCAGCGGACTTCGGTTCTTCTCCACGGAGATCGTGCGGGATGTCCGGGGGCGCTTCCTTGTCGTCGATTATGTCAACGAAACGTGTGATATGCGCCTCCAGTCCCGGCACGCGGACGGCGTGCCGGACGCCGTGGCCCGGAGAATCGCGTTCTGCATCGCCGCCTATGCCTGGCGTCTTTCGGATTTCCGGCCGGGGGAGGGGCCAGCCGGATGAGCGGCGCCGCCGCCCTCACGGCCGCGGCGGGGAGGCACACATGAAAACCAGGGGACTGCTGATCGTCCTGCTCCTCGGGCTCGTCGTCGTCTATTTCCTCTATTTCGGCAAGGGCCCGAGCGGCAAGGGCGCCCTCCAGACGGAGGTCGACCAATACGCCAAGATGAAAGTCACGGTAACGGGAGCCAGCCTGGACGCCCTGGCCCGGGTGATCCTCGAGTATGCCGCGGACGGCCAGGGCCTGCCGGAGGACCTCGCTCAATTGGAGAGGTCGCGTCCTCTGGGGAACGGGCTTCTCGACGCCTGGGGGCGACGCATCAGGTACGAACGCCTCTCGGACTCCTCTTTCCGCCTCAGCTCCTCGGGTCCCGACGGGGTTTTCGGCACGGCCGACGATATCGTGAAGGAGTATTGAGGCACGCTCAGGCGTTGCCCGGGCGCCGCCGCGAGAAGAAGCCGCGGATCCTCCTCCAGAAGCTCCGCTTGGGGGCGATCTCCTCGATCTCGACCTTGCCCAGGGATTTTCTGAATGACGCCTTGGGCGAGTAATAGAACGAGCGCCTGAGGAGGGCCATGTCGTAGTCGCGCTTTTTCTCCGGCTCCCGGAGCGTCCGGTAGGCCTCCTCGATCCGTTCCATGATCAGGCTCCGCTCCTCCTCGGTCACGAGGCTGTAGGAGGCGAGCGAGCCGGGCCGGTAGGTTTCGAGCGCGGCCTGGTAGGCCTCCCAAATCTCCTCCTTGGAGGCGGTCCTCTCGACGTTCAGGAGCTCGTAGTAGTTCCAGTCGTCGATCCTCTTGATCATCGGGCCCCCGGGAAGCGCACTTCGGGGGGGGTGCGGTGCGAAAATTCGACTGAATAGGCCAGTTCCTCGGCGATGTCGCGGACGGACTTGGCGACGGGGGAGTCCCGGTGAGCGGGGAGGAAGGGTTGCATGGCCTTCAGGGAGGCGTGAATCCGTTCGTCGTAGGGGACCGCCCCGAGATAGTGGAGGTCGATGAGGAGGTACTTGCGGGCGACGTCGGCCACGGCCTTTCCGAGTTCAGCCTCCCGCTCGTCCCGGACCTTGTTCATCACCAGGCAGGGTCTGAAGTTCCGGAGGGCCCGGTAGAGGATCGTGCCGTAGGACCTGTCGGACTCGGCGAGGGACTTGAAAAAGCCGTAGAGCGACTGGGAGTTCTTCTCGATCTGCTCGAGCATCTTCCTGTGGAGGTCCGGGATCCGGAAGTGGTCCATGTAGAGCTTGAGGACCCTCATGATGCACGACTTCAGGAACAGGTAGGAGTTTTCGATCGCCGTCGGCTCGGGCGTGGCGACGAGGATCCCGGAGTTCGCGCTGAGGAAGAAATCCAGCGTGTTGAACGCGCTCCCCGTGCCGAGGTCCAGAATGATGTCCTGGGCCGGCAGGCGCCGGATCTGGCGCAAGAGCTTGAGCTTTCGATAATGGTTCAGGTTTGCGATGAACAGGACATTCGCCGTCCCCCGGATGATCCTCAGCCCGCGGAACGGCGTTTCCACGGCCGCGCCGTCCAGGAGGGCGACCCGACCGGTCAGGAAATCCCCGACGTCCGGGTGGCCGTTCGGCATGCCGAGCAGCGTGTGAAGGTTCGGGCCTCCGAGGTCGGCGTCGACGAGCAGAACGTCGCGCTCGAGGGACGCAAGATAGAGGGCGAGGCTCGACGACACGAAGCTCTTGCCGGTGCCGCCCTTTCCTCCTCCGACAGCCCAGATCCTCGAATCCATGTGCTTCGCGCGACCCTTACCATAGCACACTCGCACCCCGATTTCAAATTGACTTCGGAGGCGGATTTCTTTAGAATTCGGGCCTCGAGCGATGGACGGCAAGGACGGAAATCCCCGGCGCGCGGCGCCCCGGAAGAGCGCCTTCGCCGGCCCGGCCCTGGCCGCGATCTCGATCCTGGCCCTGCTCGTCGCCCTCCGCAGCCTCGGCGTCGCGGCCGTTTCCCTGAACGTGATCTTCGTCCTGCGCTGGCTCGCGACGGTCCTCCTCATCGCTCATGCCGTCCAGCGCCGGTCCCTGACGACGTGGATCGTCGTCAGCATGGTCGTCGGCGCCGGGATCGGGCATGATGTTCCGGCCGTCGCCGTTCACCTGCGGATCTTCAGCCTGATCTTCCTGCGGATGATCAAGACGATCATCGCCCCGCTGCTTTTCGCGACACTCGTGGTGGGCATCGCCGGGCACTCCGACCTCAAGCAGGTCGGCCGCATGGGCATCAAGGCTCTGCTCTATTTCGAGATCGTGACCACACTGGCCCTGTTCATCGGGCTGGCAGCCATCAACATCTCACAGGCTGGCAAAGGCATCCGCCTCCCGGCCGCGCCGCAGACCGAGCAGCTCGCCGCCGGCCACGAGTCGGCCGACGACATGGTCGTCCACATCTTCCCCGAGAACATCGCCAAGGCCGTGGCCGAGGGTCAGATCCTTCAGGTCGTCATCTTCGCCGTCGTCTTCGGCATCGCCCTGGCCCTGATTCCCGAGCCCAAGCGCCGGCCGCTCCTCACGCTGACGGAGAGCCTGGCAGAGCTCATGTTCAAGTTCACCAACATCGTCATGCTGTTCGCGCCGGTGGGGGTCGGCTGCGCCATCGCCTACACCGTCGGGCACATGGGGCTGGGGGTCCTGGTCAACCTGTTCAAGCTCCTGGCGACCTTCTACGCGGCCATCCTCGTCTTCCTCCTCGTCGTCCTTCTGCCCGTGGCCGTCCTCATCAAGGCCCCGATCAAGAAGTTCCTCCTCGCCGTCGCCGATCCGGTCACTCTGGCCTTCGCCACGACCAGCAGCGAGGCCGCGCTGCCCCGGGCCATGGAAGCCATGGAAGCCATCGGCGTCCCGCGCAAGATCGTGGCCTTCGTCATGCCGACGGGCTACAGCTTCAACCTCGACGGCTCGAGCCTCTACCTCTCTCTGGCGGCGGTTTTCGTCGCGCAGTCGGCGGGCATCCACATGAGCTTCGGCCACCAGCTGCTCCTGGTCTTCACCCTCATGCTGACCAGCAAGGGGGTGGCGGGGGTGCCCCGCGCCTCGCTCGTGATCCTCCTGGGGGCCGTCGCCCAGTTCAACCTGCCGGCCGAGCCCGTCTTCATCATCCTGGGGATCGACGAGCTCATGGACATGGCCCGGACCTCCCTCAACGTCCTGGGCAACAGTTTCGCGACCGTGGTCATCGCCCGTTGGGAGGGGGAATTCGGCGGCGAGTCGCCCTCGCCCGTCGTCCGGGAGGCGGCCGACTAACGGGGCCTCCCCGAGCCCCGCCTGGGGCGGCCACTTGTAATTGCGCGCGTTTTCTGCTATTATTTGTAAAATATTTTCCCAAATCCCCGGGGAGGAGACGAACGACGTTGCAGAGTTTCGGTAATATCGACAGCAAATACAGATACGTGATCCTGGCCTCCAAGCGCGCCAAGCAGCTCCTCAAGGGCGCCAAGCCGAAGATCAAGGCCAAGGCCCGGAGCCTGATCCGCATCGCTCAACAGGAGGTCCAATCGGGGTTGATCGAATACGACCTTATCCCGCCCGGGAAAGAGGAAGCGCCGGAGCCGGACGAGCGCATCTTCGTCGGCGCCGACATCGTGGCCGACGACAGCGGCGAGGCCGAAGCCGCGGCCGGAAAAGAAGCCGAGGAGGAAGAGGCCGCGAAGGATGCGGGCGACCATGCCGGCGAAGAAGAAGAGGAAGGGACCGAAGAAGAGGGCAATGAGGAGAGCGACGGAGAGGTGAAAGGGGACCGGGACGAATAGGCCTCTCGGCGCCCGTCAGGCGCCTTCCGCCGTCGGCTTTCCTTCCTGCATCAGTTCGATGTAATCCTTGCGGATGAAGTCGGCCCGCGTGAATCCCAGGGACCGGGCGAAGCGCACGATCTCGTGCCGCTGGCCCTCGAGCTCGAGAAAATCGCCGACGGAGGTCTCGTCCATATAAATGGCGAGGCGCCCCTTCCGCAGTGACGTCCTGTGCTTGCGGTAGGAGAAGGACGGGTGGAGGCCGAGCGCCTGGAAGATCTTCCGGAGCTGGCCGGCGTTCCGGACGCCCGTTTCGAATTCCTCCCGCACCTTGAACGAACGGGATTTCTGCTGCGGGCCCTTGAAGGTCAGCGTGGCGCGTGTCCCCGCGACCCGGAGTCGCAGGGCCCGGCGGCTGCCCCGCAATTCCCCGGCTGGGAAATCGTAGAGCGTGTTCACTTCGAGGACGCGCTCCCGGACGACGGACGCTCCGAGGTCGAGCAGTCGGAGCCGCATGGCCCGGGGATCCCCGATCCGGATTTTGACTTCGGTTTCGACCATCGCTTCCCCTCTCCGCGTCCGGGGCTCAGCAGGTCCTGTCGAGCACGAACCGCGCCAGTTCGGCGAGCGCCCGCCTCGGCCCGGAGTCGGCGAAACCCGCGAGGCTCGCGAGGGCCCGCTCCGTGAATTCCCGGGCCTTGGCCTCGGTGTACGCCAGGGCCCCGATCGCCGTCAAGATCTCGAGGAGCCGGCTCCGTTCCGCGGAGGAGATGTCCCGCCTCCCGACGAGTCCCTCGAGCTTCTCGCGGTGCGGGCGGCCGTCGGCGCTGAGGGCACGGATCAGCGGAAGCGTCACGCGGCCTTCGGCCAGGTCCGAGAGAACGGGCTTGCCTAGGGACAGCTCGCTCCCTGTGAAGTCCAGGAGATCGTCGGTGACCTGGAAACAGAGGCCAAGACTCCGGCCGAACTCGGCCACGCTCCGCTCCTCCTCCGGCGCCGCTCCGCCGAGGACGGCGCCGATCCGGCAGCAGGCCGCGAAGAGGGAGGCCGTCTTTTTCTCGATGACGCCGAAGTACTGCTCCTCCGTGATCCCGAGGTCGCCGCCGAGGGCGTATTCGTCGAGTTCGCCTTCGATCATCCGAGCCGAGACGTCGGCCAGGAGCTTGATGATCCGGTCGTGCCGCGACTCGAGGGACAGGCCGATCGATTTGATATAGAGATAATCCCCGAGGAGGACGGTGACGTTTGCCCCCCAGCGGCGATGGACGGATTCGGCCCCCCGCCGGGTTTCGGCCTTGTCGACGATGTCGTCGTGGATCAGGCTGGCCGTGTGGATGAGCTCCACGAGCGAGCCCAGGAAAACGTCCTCCTCCGAGGCGGCCCGGAAAAGGCGCGAGGTCAGAAGGACGAGGGCGGGCCGCAGCCTCTTGCCCTTTTTCCGGAGCACGTAGCGGCTGACCTCGGCGGTCAGGGGATTCGTGGAGCGCGACCAGTCTTCGAGCTGTCCCTCAACCCGGTCGAGCTCGGCGCGGATGTCCCGCGTGGCGTGCGCGATGCCGTCGCCTCCCGCGGGGGACTGCCGCCGGACGGCGGGATGAGCGGGTGTCGTCATCGGTAGTTCGTGAACTGCATGTGGATTCCGAGGTCCCGGCCTTTGAGGAAAGCGATCACCTCCTGCAGGACATCGATCTTGGGCGAAGACACGCGAACCTCGTCGCCTTGGATGGCGACCTGCGCCTTGAGCTTCTCGCTTTTGACGAGTTTGACGATCTCTCGGGCTTTTTCGACGGGGATGCCGACTTGGAAGCGGATCTCCTGCTTGACGGTCCTGTTCGGCCCGTCCTCGATCTTCTGCGCGGATAGGGCGCGGAGGGGGACCTTCCGCCGGACGAGCTTCTCCTCGAGCGCCTGCCTCAGGGCCTTGATCTTGAAGTCGTCATCGGCGACAAGCGTCAGGGACTCTTTCTCCAGGGTGATATCGGCCCGGCTGTTCTTGAAGTCGAAACGGTTGCGGATCTCTTTCAGGGTGATGTTGACGGCGTTGGCCACTTCCTGGAAGTCGATCCGGGAGACAATATCGAAGGAATGATCCGGGGCCATGGCGGCATTATATTAGCATCGGCGGCGGCATTTATCAAATGGGGAAAAGCCGGGCGAAATTCTCCGTCGTCGCCTGAGCGAGGACGGAAAAGGGCATGCCCCTGAGATCAGCCAGGAGCCTGGCCGTCTCGACGACGAAGGCGGGTTCGTTCCGCTGGATCCGCCCCCGGAAGGGGACGGGGACGAGATAGGGGGAATCCGTCTCGACGAGGAGGCGATCGAGGGGCACTTTTTTGGCCGCCTCCCGGACCTCTCCGGCGCCGGGGAAGGTCAGGATGCCCGAGAAGGAGATGAGGAAGCCCCGGTCGATCATGGCCCGGGCCGTTTCCCAGGCCTCCGTGAAGCAATGCAGGATGCCGCCTTGGGAGAAACTCTCGGCGTCGACCGCGGCCACGATGTCGGGCCCGGAGAGCCGGCTGTGGAGAATGGCCGGCAGCCCGAGCTCGCGGCCGAGCCGGAGCTGACGCCGGAGGGCGTCGCGCTGGCATTCCGGAGCGGAGAGATTATAGTGATAATCCAGGCCGATCTCCCCGATGGCCCGGATCGTCCGGCGGGCGGCGAGCTCCCGGATGCGGAGCAGATGGTCCTCCGAGAGCTCTCTGGCCAGGTGGGGATGGACCCCGGCCGCCGCCAAGACGCCCGGAAATTCGGGTTCGAGCTCGAGAATGGAGGTCAGGCTCTCCGGCTCGGCGAGATCGGCGGGGCACAGGATGGCGACGAGTCCTGCTCCGAACGCCCGGCGGGCGACTTCCGCCCGGTCGTTCGCGAATTCCGGCATGCCCAGGTGGGCGTGGGAGTCCACCAGCGGGGCCGCGGGGGCAGGCCGGCTCATCTGAGCAGGGCAAGGCCCCCGCTAACGAACTGCGCTTCCGCTCCCGGCCCCGAGGTCACTGCGTCAGCTTCGTTTTCAGTTCCCTAAGAGGGATGCCCCCGAAGCTGAGGAGCTTCGCCAGGAAGTCTCTGGGCGTGAAGGCGTCTCCCTTGAGCTTGCGGTAATCCTTCTCCATGTCCAGGATTTCCTGATACCCGATGTAGGCCAGCGACGCCTCTCCCGGGTTGAGGACAATCTGGTTCCAATGGCCCTCCGCCTCGGCTGCGGTCATATACCCCGTGCGCGTCATGTAGTCCACAACCTTGTCTTTGGTATACGTCCCTTCGTGGACGTCGATGTCCATCTGGAAATCGATCACGATCTTGAGGAGGAGCTTGAGCTCGTTGAGACGGCTCCGAAGGTCGTAATTCCTGTAGCCGCTCTCCACGAGCAGGTCCTCGAGATAGAGCGGCCAGCCCTTGATCAGCGACTGGTTGGCCGCTATCCGCTCGATGACCGACGGGCTCTTCCGAGTGGAGAACGTCGGCACGAAGGGCCCGGGGAAAACCCTCTGGATCGTCATCCAGTCGTTGTAATAATTGTTGTGCTCCTCGAGGAAGGAAGTGACGCGATCGGGCGGCCAGTCGGCCGGAACGGGCCGGACGTAGGATGTGTAGCCGCCGGCCGTGTCGAAGGCGCCCGGCCCGGCCAGATCGAACCAGCCGGTCTCGGCCAGGTACGGCGGCATGGCCTCGACCTGGAGGTTTTCATCGGGGAGATCCAGGACCTTGTTCTGTTGGATGAAGCTCTTGATGGCGGCCGCCGCGGCGCTGATCTCGGGGACATACTGGTCCTTGTCGGGATGTTCCGACCTGACCTTGTCCAGAACGCCTTGGATGACGGTTTGCCAAGTGCCTTCCTGACCTTTGGTCTTTCCCAACTGCTCGATATCGATATTGGGATACATGATTTTAAAAAACGGGGCAGAAACTAAGAACATCTCCCGGCGGATATTATAGATATCGGCCTTCGATCGGGCCTGGGCGATCTCCTCGATGATGGGCAGAGTCCCCTGGGACAGGAGCCTCAGTATCTTGAGGTGGGCGTCTCCGGCCCGGAAGTTCCCGGTCGATTTCGGCAGGAGCTCGTTCTGGAGGAACTTCTGATAATCCTCGAGGGCGGCCACGATCTTTCCGGTCTCCGCGTCGAGGCCGGGGGCCGAGGCGGCCAGCTTCGGCACTTCGACCTTGTAGAAGTCGATGATCGCCGGCATCCGGTCGATAGCCGTCTGCGTATATTCCTGGGGCGGGCTCTTCATCGTGTCCTTGGCCCTCTTGATCAGCCCCGGAAGCTGCCGCGCCCGGGCCGCCGCGGCGGGGGAGGCCGGGTTCCGGACGATCAGGCTCCGGATGCTGTCGACGATGAGCTTGTTGTAGACGAGGGGATTGTCGATGATAAACAGGGAGTTCTCGAGCTTCAGGATCTGCAGGTCGATGACATCTAGGTACATCCCGTGGGCGATCTGGAGATCGGGGGAGAGCTTGGTCCTGTCGATCTTGGTGATGAGATCCTGCTTGGCGCCGTCCAGGATCCCCAGGAACTTTTCGACCGAGCCCGTGCTCAGGTCTTCGATCTTGTCGTCATACTTCGTGTAGCCCTCCAAGGTTCCGGCCGTGGGAAAGAATCTGAAGTAGCTGTCCCAGAACGTGTCCTCGAACTTCTTGAATTTCGCGTCCTCCGCGTTCTGGGCCTTCAGATTTCCCGCCGTCCAGAATAAGAGAGCCAGCACCGTCAAAGCCAAAACCGCCTTTTTCATGCTCACCTCCAGTCGGCAGCCACCGTCGTTGCCGCCCATCCTAGCATAGTTCTCCATTGCCTGACAATCCCTTTCGTCACCCTCGATATATATGAAGAAGGTTAGACCTTACCACCTGAGGATCGCCGATGCCCACGTGTATCCCGAACCGAAGGCCGTCAGGGCGACGAGCTGGCCCCTCCGGATCCGGCCGGCCTTGACGGCCTCGTCGAGAGCGATGGGGATGGAGGCCGCCGTCGTGTTTCCGAACCGGTCGATGTTGCGGACAACCTTTTCTACGGGGATATTGAGCGCCTTGGCCACCATGAGTGAGATCCGGTCGTTGGCCTGATGAGGGATGAGCGCATCGAGGTCTTCCACGGCCAGGCCGTTTTGGGCGAGGCCGGCCCGGACGGCCTCGGGCATGCGCTCGCAGGCGTTGGTGAAAACGTGCCGCCCGTCCATCCGGGGGAAGAACCGGCCCTGATCGAAGAATTCCGTGCGGAACGTCGGATTGTCGTTGCTGCTCGGCTTCTCCATCCACAGCTTATCGGCGAAGCGCCCGTCCGAGAACAGGTGGGTCGAGAGGATCCCCCGACCGTCCCCCGAGTCGTTGGCCTCGAGGATGACGGCCCCGGCTCCATCGCCGAAGAGCACCGCCATGTCCCGCCCCTGGTCGGAAAAATCGAGGTTGGCCGATTGGACCTCGGAGGCCACGAGGAGGATCCTCCGGTAGGTCCCGGTCCGGATGAACTGATCGCCCGCGGCCAGGGCGTAGATGAAACCGCTGCACTGGTTCCTCACGTCCAGGGCGCCGATCGTCCCCAGCCCCAGCTTGGCTTGGACGAGGACCCCGATGCCCGGAAAATAATGGTCGGGCGAGAGCGTAGCCGCGACGATGAAATCGATGCTGGCCGGATCGATGCCGGCGTCCGTGATAGCGAGGCGGGACGCCTCGCTGGCGAGGTCCGAGGCCCCGACGCCCTCGTCCACGTGATGGCGCGTCGCGATCCCGGTCCTCTGGCGGATCCATTCGTCAGATGTTTCCATCTGCTTTTCGAAATCCTGGTTCGTGACGACCCGGGGAGGGACGTAGTGGCCGATTCCCGTGATGACCGTTCGTCTGCTCATGCGCGGAGGTATTATAGAAGATGAGGGGCCAAAAATAAAGCCGAAATCCGGCCTCCCCCGGTCAAAGAAGCCCTTCACGGGCATACCAGTTCAGGGTTTCTTTCAGGCCGTCCTCCAGGCCGTACCGGGTCTTGAACCCCAGGACCTCGGCGGCCTTCCGGACGTCGGCGACCCATCCGTTGGGTCTCATGTCTCTGTACTTGCTGAGGTTGAGAGCCGTCGCCCGCCCCCGGAGCCGGCCGACGCCCCCGGCGGCGGCGCAGGCCAGGAAGGCCACCCAGTGCGGCACGCGGACCCGGACGGTCTTCCGGCCGAGGATCCGGGCCGCCGTCTCCCCGATTTCGTCCCACGTGCGGGGCCTGGCGTCGGCGATATTGAAGACGTCTCCGCTCGGGACAGCGGACCCGGCCGCGAGAAGCATCGCCCGGACGGCGTCGTCGGCGTAGCAGAGACTGAGCGACTTCTTTCCCCGTCCGAAGCGCGGCAGAACCCCCCTCCGGATCCAGCGGAAAAACTCGAGGAAGTCTTCGTCCCGCGGCCCGTAAACCGCGCCGACCCTGAGGATGACGAGCTGGAAACGGTCCCTATATTTCAGGGCTTCTTCCTCCCCGCGGAGCTTGCTGAGGCCGTAAGGAGAGACAGGCCGGGGAGAGTCGTCTTCCCGGACGGGGCGGTCAGGAGAGGACGGCCCCCCGGCGGCCACGCTGCTGATATGGACGACCCTCGGGCTTCCTCCGCTCCGGGTTAGGGCCTGGAAAAGACTTGCCGTCCCGCCCTGGTTCACGGTATAATACTCACTTGATTTGAGGGCCTTCGTCAGACCGGCAAGGTGATAGACGATTGACAGGCCGGCGGGCAGCGGAGGGACGGCGGCCAGGCCGCCATGAATGTAGCGGACGCCCCCCGCGCCCTCGGGCCAGCGGGCCTTCACCGGATTGCGGATGAGGGCATGGACTTCCGTCTTCGGTTCCCCGAGGAGCCGATCGATGAGATGGCTGCCCAGAAAGCCCGTCCCACCGGTCACAAGGACCTTCATGGCCCGGATTGTATGAGATTTGGCCGGGACCGTCAATGAGGCTGGCCGGCCGCGAGGGCCGGCAGGGGCCTGCCGGACCGGATTGGAGTATGGATCTCAAGGAGGACCGAATGGACCTTTTCGATAAATGCCAGGAGTTCACCCGCGCCGAAGAAGTCCAGGCGGCGGGATTGTATCCCTACTTCACCCCGATCGAGGAAGCCAAGGGGAACCGGATCAAGGTCCACGGCCGGCCCATGATCATGGTCGGCTCCAATAACTATCTCGGCTTGGCCGACCATCCCAAGGTCAAGAGGGCCGCCGAAGTGGCTATCGACCGCTACGGGGTCGGGACCTGCGGCTCCCGGTTCCTGACGGGAACGATCGACCTGCACGAGGAGCTCGAGACCCGGCTGGCTAAGTTCATGAAGAGAGAGGCGGCCGTCACCTTCAGCACGGGCATGCAGACCAACTTCGGCATCATCACGACCATCGCCGGCAAGGGGGATGCCGTCATCGGCGACCGCATGAACCACGCCAGCATCATCGACGCCTGCCGGCTGTCCTTCGCCGACGTCTACAAGTTCAAGCATAACGATATGGACGACCTCGAGCGGGTCCTGGCCTCGCTGAACCCCGACATCGGCAAGCTCATCGTCGTCGACGGGGTCTTCAGCATGGAAGGCGATATCGCCAACCTGCCGGGCATCGTTCCACTGGCCAAGAAGTACCGCGCCCGGATCATGATCGACGACGCCCACGCCATCGGCGTTCTGGGCGAGCACGGCCGCGGCACGGCGGAGCATTTCGGCCTCGAGAGCGAGGTCGACCTCGTCATGGGCACGTTCAGCAAGACGTTCGCCTCCATCGGCGGCGTCGTCGTCGGAGAAAAAAAGGTCATCTCCTACATCAAGCACCACGCCCGGTCCCTGATCTTCAGCGCGGCGGCCACGCCGGCGTCGGTCGCCTCGGTCCTCGCCATCCTCGAGATCGTCGAGACCCAGCCCGAGCTGCGCCAACGCCTCTGGGAGATCACGACGAAGATGCGAACGAGCTTCCAAGCGCTCGGATTCAACACCGGACCTTCCCAGACCCCGATCATCCCGATCTTCGTTGGGGACGACGAGAAGGGCTTCATGCTCTGGAAGCTTCTGCGCGACGAAGGCATCTTCACAACCCCCGTAATCTATCCCGCCGTCTCGCACGGGCAGGCCCTGATCCGCACGAGCTACGGCGCCGGCCACACGAACGAAGAGCTTGACGCCATCCTGGGGGCGTTCGAGAAGTGCGGCCGGGCGCTGGGGATCATTCCGGGACCAGCAGGCCGGGCGTCCTGACGTCGTCCCGTCAATCCAAGATGGACAGGTCACGTATGAAAAAAACAGCGCAGCGGACCTCCGCACTCATCCTCGGGCTCCTCCTCGCCCTCGCCGGCGCAGAGGCCGCTTCCGAGATCATGCCCCTGGCCCTGGTCAAGGCCGGGATGAAGGGCATCGGCAAGACGGTTTTCGCCGGCGGCCGGATCGACGACTTTGACGCCGAGATCATCGGTGTCCTGACCAACGTCGAGCCGAAGAGGAGCGTCATCCTGGCCCGCCTCTCCGGAAAGGGCCTGGAATCGACGGGGGTTATCAGCGGCATGAGCGGGAGCCCCGTCTACGTCAACGGGCAGCTCATCGGCGCCGTCGCGTTCAGCTTCCCCTACGCCAAGGAAGCGATCGCCGGGATCACGCCCATCGAGGAGATGCTGGCCCTGAACCGGGCGCCCGCGGCGCCGCGCCCGGGCTTTTCCGAGCAGGCCCCGATCCGCAACAGCATGAGCCTCGAGGACCTTTCGGACCTCTACCGGGCCACTTTCGCCGGCGCGCGGTCCCTGTCCGTGGGCGGCCGGGCGCTCGTGCCCCTCGACCTCCCGCTTGTGTTCAGCGGCTTCTCCCCGCCGGCCTTCGAGCGCGCCCGGTCGTTTTTCGCCGGCCTGGACTTCCGCCCGGTACAGGCCGGCGCCGGCGGCCAGGCCTCGGAGGTCCACGCGTCCCAGGGACCGTCCCTTCAGGAGGGGGACGCGATCGGGGTGCAGCTCATCGGGGGCGATCTGGACCTTTCGGCCGTCGGGACGGTGACCTACGTCGACGGCTCCAAGGTCCTCGCGTTCGGGCACCCCTTCTACAACCTCGGGACCGTGGATTACGTCATGACCAAAGCCAACGTCCTGACCGTGGTGCCGAGCCTCGAGAGTTCATTCAAGCTGGCCGTGACCGGGCCCGTCATCGGACGGATCTCTCAGGACCGGTCGACCGGGGCGTTCGGGGAGATCGGCAAGATGCCCCAGCTCATCCCCCTGAACGTCACTGTGACCGACGACCCGCCGAACCGCAAGGAGTTCAAGCTCAAGCTCGTCTCCGACAAGTTCCTGACGCCGGCCCTCGTCAATCTGTCGGTCTACTCGCTCATCACGGCCGAGGAGCGGCTCTACGGAAACCTCACTCTCGATTTTGACGGCGATGTCTTTCTCGACCAGGGCGGCAGCGTCCACCTGGAAGACCTTTTCTCGGGGAATTTCGACACCGCGGCGACGAGCCTCTCGCAGCTCATGGCCGCCGTCGTCTATTACCTGAGCAACAACGAGTTCCAGAACGTCGGGATCTACCGGATCGACCTCAACGTCCGGGCCTCCGAGACGCCCCGATTCTGCTATCTGGAGAAGGTCCTTCTGGACAAGTACGAGGCCTCGCCGGGAGAGAAGATCCAAATCAAAGTCTACTACCGGACGTTCAAGGAAGAGAGCCAGGTTGAGGATGTGGCCTTCGTGACGCCGGCGCTTCCCGCGGGCACGGAGTTTCAGATCGTCGTCGGCGACGCGATCACGATGCAGCAGGTCGAGCGGGGCCAGTACCGGGTCCAGGAGCTCGTGCCCCGCAATCTCAGTCAGCTGGTGCGGATCCTGGGCAATCTCCGGAAGAACGACCGGATCTATTTCAAGATTCTCGCCCCGAAGCCGGGCCTTTTCCTTAAAGGCGAGGAGATGCCGAACCTCCCGCCGACGCTCAAATCCATGTTCTCCTCTCCCCGCGCGGCCGCCTCGGCGCCGATGGACCTGACGCGCTCCACGCTGGGCGAGTACCAGCTCCCCGTCCCCTACGTCTTCCGGGGCGGGGCCGTGATCCCCGTAAGAATCCGCAAGTAGGAGATCCGACCCATGAAAAAGACAGCTCTGCTCGGTGTCCTGGGAATCGCCGCGCTCTCCCTTTCGCTCCAGGCCGTCGTTCCCCAGCGGTGGGAGCTGCGGACCAGGGAGGATTTCCTAATGGGCAAGTTCGACGGCGTGTCGGTCTCCAACGACGGCGTCCTGGCCCTGGCGCCCAAGGTGGACCCGATCGCGTCCCCGACGGAAGAGTTCTACCTTTCGATCCTCGTGACCCCCGAGGGGACGACCTACCTCGGCACGGGGCACGGCGGCAAGGTTTACCGGATCGGCAAGGACGGCAAGGCCGAACTGTATTTCCAGGCCCCCGAGATGGATGTCCTGTGCCTCGCCCAGGACAGGAGAGGCACCCTCTACGCTGCGACGTCCCCGAACGGCAAGATCTACAAGATCACGGAAAAGTCCAAGTCCGAGGTGTTCTTCGACCCCACGGAGAAATACATCTGGGACCTCAAGTTCCTGGACTCCGGGCTGCTGATGGTAGCCGTGGGGGAGCCGGGCGGCATCTATCTGGTCAGCCCTCAGGGCGAGGGACGGATGATCTTCAAGGCCGAACAGAATCACATCCTCTGCCTGCACAAGATGGAGCGGGGCGATATCCTCGCCGGGAGCGGGGGGAACGGATTGATCTACAGGATCACCCCCCAGGGACAGGTCTCCGTCGTCTTTGAAACGCCCTACGAAGAGGTCCTGAGCCTGGACACGGACCGCGAGGGCCATATCTACGCCGCCGCCTCCGGGACGCCGGCGAAGCCCCGGAGCGAGGGGGCGCCGTCGCTTTCGCTGCAGCCCGAGGCCAGCGTCAGTGTTTCGATCAGCGGGGCCAGCCCGGTGAGCGATCCGACGGCGACCCCGGCGACAGCGCCGGCGGCCGGCGTGCTCCCGATGTCCGCGGCCGTCCAGAAGGAACCCGGGGCCGTCTACAGGATTACGGCCGACGGGATGGCCACGGCGATCTGGAAATCCGACGACGAGATGGTCTATTCCCTGATCTGGAAGGCCGACGAACAGAAAATCGTCTTCGGCACGGGGAACAAGGGGCGGATTTACTCGGTGGACAAGGACGGAAACGTCGATCTGCTCCTCCAGGAGAACTCCGAGCAGGTCTACCAGCTTTTCCTCTACGATGCGAAGACCTACATCCTCTCCAACAACCCCTGCTCCCTCGGCCAGCTCCTGACCGAACAGAGGTTTTCGGGCGCGTATGTGAGCGCCGTCCTGGACGCCCGTATCCTGTCGGCATGGGGTCGGATCAGTTGGGAAGGGAAGGCCGATGCCGGAGCCACGATCCAGCTGCAGACGCGGAGCGGCAATACGTCCGAGCCGAACGTGACCTGGAGCGAGTGGTCGCCGCTCTATCAGAAAAACGATGAGCAGATCCTGAGCCCGAAGGCCAGGTTCATTCAGGTCCGGGTCCTTTTCAAGACGCAGATGGGGACGGTCTCGCCGACGCTCGGCAAGCTCGTCCTGTTCTACCTCCAGACGAACGTCGCGCCCGTCATCTCCCGGCTCGAATTCCTGAAACCCAACGAGGTCTTCCTCAAGCTCCCCGACCAGGAGGAAGTGATCATGGGCGTCGAGCGGCACCTGCCTGAGCCCCCGGCGAAGTCGGATGACGTCCGGATTGTTCTGCCGCCCAAGAAGGCCGAGCGCAAGGGCTTCCAGACGATCACCTGGGACGCCTCCGACGCGAACGGCGACACCCTGAGCTACACGATCTCACTGAGGAAAGAGGGCGAGACCGAATGGCGGGTTCTCCAGGACGAATGGAAGGAAACGATTTACTCCTTCGACACCACGGCCTTTCCCGACGGGACCTACTTCGTCAAAATCACTGCCTCGGATTCTCCCTCCAACCCGGCGGGCATGGAGCTCGCATCCGAGAAGGTCGGCCCGCCGCTGGTCATCGACAATTCCCTCCCCGTCATCCAGAACTTCACGGCCGTGAGGAGCGGGGCGGTGCTCAACGTCTCGTTCCAGGCCTCGGACTCCTACTCGTATATCGATGAGGTCAAGTACCTCGTCCGGCCGGGCGACTGGCGGGTCGTCTTCCCGGTGGACGGGATCTGCGATTCCCGAAGCGAAACGTTCAGGTTCTCGATCCGGCTGCCGGCGGGCGCCGAGAACCTGATCACTGTCCGCGTCAAGGACAGCTACGGCAACGTCGGCGTGTACCGCCAGACCTTTTAGGGCCGGCGCCGCGCGCCGCTATTTTATTTCGTTTTCGCCCGCTCGAGGTACTTGTCGTCCCGCGTATCGACGCGGATGACGTCGCCTTCCTTGATGAACTCCGGGACGAGGATGACGGCTCCGGTTTCCACGGTGGCGGGCTTGTACATGGACGTCTGCGTCGCTCCCTTGAGCCGCGGTTCCGTGTTCGTGACCTTGAGGTCGACCGCGTTGGGCAGGTCGATGCCGACCGGTCTCCCCTCGAACATCTGGATCTTGATGACCGTGTTCGGGAGGAGGTATTTTACGCCGTCGCCGATCGTCTCGGCCGTGAGGCTGATCTGTTCGTACGTGTTGAGATTCATGAAAAAATAATCGTCCCCCTGCTTGTAGAGGTATTCCATCTCGACCTCTTCCAAAAACGCCTGCTCGAGTCTCTCCTCCGAGCGGAAGCGGTGCTCGGTCTGCGAGCCACTCTGCAGGTTGCGGAGCTTGGTCTGGACCATCGCCTTCCACCGGCCAGGCGTGATGAGCTGCATCTCCATGACCCGGAAGAGGGTTCCGTCCATGATGATGATCATCCCCTTGCGGATCTGCGTCGCGTCGATCATGATTCCTCCCGGAGCGGGCGCCGGAGCGTCCGTCAGGCCGATCATTTTACCATATCCCCGCGTCGGTGAACAGGACGGGTCCGCGAGCGCCGGCCGGGGCCCGATTGATTTCGCCCGGAAATTCCTTTATATATGGCTCTCGGCGGGCCCAGCGAGGCACGGCGTCCTGGCCCCTCGTCCTGCGGTCCGCCGGCCTCGGGAGGAAGGATGGCCGATCTCGTCCTGATCAACGGTTCCGTGTGGACCGGCGACCCGCGGCGGCCCCGGGCGGAGGCCGTGGCCGCGCGGGCGGAAAGAATCCTCAAGGTCGGGACGACGTCCGAGGTCCGGGCGCTGACGCGGGGAGGCGCCGAGGTCGTCGATCTCGACGGCCGCTTCGTCCTTCCCGGTTTCACCGACTGCCATACGCACTTCCTCGCCGGCGGGCTCGCCCAGGGGGGCCTCCGGCTGCGCGGGACCGCTAACCGGGAGGAATTCGTCGCCCAGGTCTCCGCCGCGGCCCGAGACGCGGAGCCGGATGCCTGGATCACGGGAGGAGAGTGGGACCAGGAGCTCTTCCGGCCTGTCGAGCTTCCCCGGAGGGAATGGATCGACGCGGTGACGCCGGCGAATCCCGTCTTCCTCCACCGCCTAGACGCCCACATGGCGCTCGCCAACAGCCTGGCGCTCCGGCTGGCCGGAATCACCGGGGAGTCTGCGGCCCCGCCCGGCGGAGAGATCGTCAGGGATCCCGGGACGGGTCGGCCGACGGGAATCCTCAAGGACGCAGCCATGGACCTCGTCACCGCGAAGATGCCGGCGCCATCCTTCGCGGAAAAGACCCGGGCCGCCCGGGCGGCGCTGGGCGAGGCCGCGGCCCACGGCGTGACCGCCGTTCATGAGATGGCCGACGCAGCGAGCTTCGAGGCCTTCGAGGAATTGGACCGCCGGAACGAGCTCACGGTCCGCCTCTCCGTCTATTTCCCGATCACGGAGGTCGGCCTCCTCAGCCGGCTGAAGATCAGGTCGCCCTTCGGGAGCCCGTCCTTGAAAGTCGCCGGCCTTAAAGGCTTCGTCGACGGATCGCTCGGGTCGGGCACGGCCTTCTTTTTCGAGCCGTATGACGACAACTCCGGGACCTCGGGGCTTCTCCATGAGCAGATGTTTCCCGAGGGCGTCATGGAGGAGAGGATCCTCGAGGCCGATCGGGCCGGCCTCCAGGTCGCGATCCATGCCATCGGCGACCGGGCGAACAGCGTTCTCTTGGATATCTTCGAACGGGTGACGGCGGCGAACGGTCCGAGGGATAGGCGCTGGCGGGTCGAGCACGCCCAGCACCTGCGCCCGGAGGACATCTCCCGGTTCGGACGGCTCGGCCTCATTGCCTCCGTTCAGCCGTACCACGCGATCGACGACGGAAGATGGGCGGAACGAAAGATCGGCCGGAAGCGGGCCGAAACGACCTATGCCTTCCGCTCGCTCGCCGACGCCGGTGCCGTCCTTGCTTTCGGTTCCGACTGGACTGTGGCCCCCCTCGACCCCGTCGCCGGCATCTACGCGGCCGCGACCCGCCGGACGCTCGACGGCCGGAATCCCGGCGGGTGGGTGCCCGCGCAGAAGATCACCGTCGAGGAGGCTGTCCGGGCCTATACCGGGAACGCCGCGTTCGCCGGCTTCACGGAACGAGACAAGGGAACCATTGAGGGGGGGAAGCTCGCCGATCTGGTCGTCCTCAGCCGGGACATCTTCAGGATTCCGGCCGAAGACATCATGGAGGCCGAAGTCCGGATGACGATCTTCGGCGGACGGATCATCTACAGGAAGTAGGCGCGCCTCGGCAGCGCGCGGGGAGAAGGAGTCATGTCGGAACCCGGACTGTTCTCGGCCGAGCCCGGGCGGATCGGGACGGACGAGTCGGGCAAGGGCGATTTTTTCGGCCCGCTGGTCATCGCGGCCTTTTTCCTCCCCGAAGGTCAGGACGGTGTCCTTCGCGAGCTCGGGGTCAAGGACTCGAAGAGGACTTCCGACTCCCGCTGCCGCGAGATCGCGGCGGCCCTGAAGAGCGGGTACGTCCATTCCGTCGTGGCCGTCGGCCCGGAGAAGTACAACGAGCTCTACGCCAAGCTCAGGAACCTCAACCGGATCCTCGCCTGGGGGCATGCCCGGGCCATAGAGAACATCCTCGAGCGGGTGCCGGCAGGAAAGGCCGTCACTGACCAGTTCGGCGACGAGAGATTTGTCCGGAACGCCCTCCTGCAGAAGGGCCGGGAGATCGAACTCGTCCAGATGCCCCGGGCCGAAGAGGACCCGGCCGTGGCCGCGGCCTCGATCCTCGCCCGGGCCGAGTTCCTGGCGCGACTCCAGGCCCTTTCCCGGGAGGCCGGCGCCGACCTTCCCAAGGGGGCCTCGGCCGTGGTCGAGGCCGCGGCGGTCAAGCTCGTCCGCGCGAAAGGTCCCGGCATCCTGGAGAAGGTGGCCAAAACGCATTTCAAGACTGCGGCCAGGGTCCTCGCCCGGGCCGACGCGGATAAACTCGTCTCGGGAACGGGATGATCGGGCCGGGCTTTTTTTCTGGAACCGGGCCGGTCCGACCCCGGGGAGATGGCCATGTCCGAACCTGAATCCGACAGGAAGAGCGGCCCGCCGGCAACGCGGCGGCTCTATTTCGAAGACGCCTATCGCCGGGAGTTCGAGGCCGAGGTCCTGGAGCGGACGACCCGCGAGGGCCTCCCGGCGGTCGTCCTGGACCAGACGTGTTTTTACCCCGAATCCGGCGGCCAACCCTGGGACACGGGCGCGCTCGGCGGCGCCGAGGTCGTCAAAGTCCTCGACGCCGACGGGGTCATCCTCCATGTTCTCAAGGGCGACGTCCCGGCCGGCCCGGTCTCGGGCCGCATCGATTGGCCGCGTCGCTTCGATCATATGCAGCAGCACACGGGCCAGCACATCCTCTCTCAGGCGTTCTACGAGCTCCTCCGGGGAGAGACTCTCTCTTTCCATCTCGGCGCGGATGTCTCGACGCTCGAGATCGGCCTCCGGACGATCTCCGACGCCGATCTGGACCGGGTCGAGGACCGCGCCAACGCGGTCGTCTGGGAGGACCGGGAGATCCGCACCTCATTCGTCCCCGAGGAGAGGATCGGCGAAGTTCCCCTGCGGAGGCCGCCGAAAAAGCAAGGGCTTCTCCGTGTCGTCGAGGTCTCGGGCTACGACTATTCGGCTTGCGGCGGGACGCACTGCCGCCGCTCCGGCGAGGTCGGGTTGATTAAGATCCTCGGCCTCGAGAAGATCCGCGGCAATGCCCGTTTTGATTTCCTTTGCGGCGGCCGGGCCCTCGACGATCACCGGCTGAAGGGCCGGAGCGTCCGCCGGATCGCCGCCGCGTTCTCGTGCTCGGAGAAGGACGCCGCGGACCAGGTGGAGAAGCTTGCCGCCGACCATAAGGCCTTGCGGAAGAGGGCCAGGAAGCTCGAGGAGCGCTTGGCGTTCTTCGACGCCCGGGAAGTCATCGGACGGACCAGGGGCCGGCTGATCGCTGGAGTCCTCGCCGACAAAAGCCCAGAGGAGGCGCGGTTCCTGGCGCTCAACATCATCAGGAACGGGGAGTTCGCCGTGGTTTATGCGGCCGCGGATGAGAGCCAGGGACATCTCATTTTGGCGCGCTCGGAGTCGCTTCCCATAGACCTTCGGTTGCTCATCCCCGTGATCGGCGAGGCCGTGCCCGTCAAGGGCGGGGGCGGGCCGTCCCTCGTGGAGCTGGTTACGGGGGAAACGGGCCAGCTGGGCGCGGCCGTCGAGGCGGCCCGGACGTGGCTCGCCGCCCGCGTCGGAGAGGCGGCATGAGGAACATCGTCGTTGGAAGCTCGAATACCGAAGAGGATCCGGGCCTCGCCCCGCGGCAGGGCCGCCCGAGCGGCAGCGGGCGGCCGGACCCGTCATTCGTAGCGGAGGGAGACGATCGGATCCATTCTCGCCGCTTTCTGCGCCGGGAAGACGCCGAAAAAGAGCCCGATCCCGACCGACACGAAAAAGCCGACGGAGACGGTCCAGAGGGATACGGAGGCCGGTAGAGGCGTCGCGGCCCGGACGATGAGCGCGATGCCGAACCCGAAGACGACGCCGACCATCCCCCCCAGGCCCGTCAGCACGATGGCCTCGATCAGGAACTGCTTCAGAATGTCGCTCGAGCGGGCCCCGATGGCCTTCCGGATGCCGATTTCGCGCGTCCGCTCTTTGACCGAGACAAGCATGATGTTCATGACGCCGATCCCGCCGACGAGGAGGCCGATCGAGGAGATCACGATCATGACCAGGAAGGCCGCGCCCGTGATGGAGTTGTAGAGGCTGACGAGGGTATCGGTCGTCATGATCGCGAAATCGTTCGGCTTCCCGTACGGGACCTTGCGGCGGACGCGCAGAACATTGCTGATCTGCTGGATCGTCTCGTCGAGGGTGCCGGGCGTCTTGGGGACGGCGATGATCTCGAGCTGGTCCTTCTCGTAGGCGAAATATTTCATCAGTGTCGTTAGGGGTAGGCCGACGAAGTTGTCGCGGCTCTGGCCGAACATCTGGCCGCGCTTGTTGAGGACGCCGACGACCGTGAAGACCTCGCCTCCGACGCGGATGTCCTTGCCGATGGGGTTGAGGTTCGGGAACAGGCTGTCGGCGAGCTCGGAGCCGAGAACACAGATGCGGGAGCTGTGCTTGACTTCGGACTCGGTGATGAAGCGCCCCATCTTCGGCAGGTACAGGGACATCACGATCGGCCATTTCTCGTTCATGCCGACGACCATGGCGTTGTCGACCTTGTTGTTCATGAACTTGATCTCGACGGGCTCGAACACGCTGACGCTGACGCTGATGGCGACCGCCTTGACCAGCGTGGCCTCCTTCTCGATGGCCTTGGCGTCGTCGGGGGTGAGGTCCTTCCGCGTCCGCAGCTCTTCGCTCATGCGCCCCATCTGGGCCGGCTCGTATTTCATGACCATGATGATGTCCGAGCCGACCGACTGGAGCTCCTTCATGAAGGACCTGTTGAGCCCCTGGATGACCGAGACCATGCCGATGACCGTCATGACGCCGATGATGATCCCCAGGACAGTCAGGAACGAGCGGAGCTTATGGGTCCGGAGGGAGTCGACGGCCATGCGGAAAATCTCGCGGAATATCTGGAGTCTCATTGTTCGGCCCTCAGGGCCTCGACGGGATCGAGCTTGGCCGCCCGGTTGGCGGGGTAGATGCCGAAGAACAGTCCCAGGGTCCAGGACATGAGGACCGCCAGGGCGATGGACGCGGGCTCGACGCTCGAAGGCATGGACGTCGTCGCCGACACGATCTTCGCCACCGTGAAGCCGAGGAGGATGCCGACGATCCCGCCGATCGCCGAGATCACGGACGACTCGATGAGGAACTGGAACAGGATGTCCCGCCGGCGGGCCCCGACGGCCATGCGGATACCGATCTCCTTGGTCCTCTCCGAGACCGAGACGAACATGATGTTCATGATCACGATGCCGCCGACGATGAGGGCGATGGAGGCGATGGCGATCATAGCGAAGTAGATGCCGGACGTGGCCGTCTTGTAGAACTGGATGAACGTCTCGGACGTGGCGAAGGAAAAGTCGTCCGGCTCGTTGTACGACCTCTTCCGCCAGGACCGGAGGATCGTCCGGACCTCCTCCTCCGCCTGGAGCATCTGGGCCTGGGAGCCGGTGTGGATGTCGATGCTGACCGAGCGCCTCGACCCGTAGACCTTCATGAAGGTCGTGATGGGGATCCGGACGTAGTTGTCCTGGCTGAAGCCCAGGAGCTTGCCGATCTTCTTGCCCGTGCCGATGATCAGGAAGTCGCGGCTCGCGACCTTGAGCCACCGGCCGAGGGGGTCGTGGCCGGGAAAGAGCTTCTCCACGACATCCGCTCCGATGATGCAGACGTACCGGGAGTTGGTCTCGTCCTGGCGCTGAATGTGGCGGCCGCTCTCGAGCTCGAGGGTCGAGCCGATGAGGTGGCTGTTGTACGTGACGCCCCGGATCTCCGTGTTCTTGATGGACTGGTTGCCGAACTTGACCGTCTGCTCGGTGCTCGTCGTGGCCCCGACGAGCTCGCAGGACCGGCACCGGTCGCGGAGCAGCTGGACCTCCGTCATGGTCAGGTCCTTACGCTTCATCTGCTCCCGGAATTCCTTGAGGGACGTGCCGATCATCGAGAACTTCTGGACGGAGAAGTCGTTGGCCCCGTAAAAGGACATCTTCGAGTAGACGTAGTTGTTCAGCCCCTGGATGATCGAGACGACGGCGATCACCGTCAGGACGCCGATGATGATGCCGAGGAGGGTCAGGAAGGTCCGCAGCTTGTTGGACCTGAGCGACAGCCAGGCCATCGAAAGGGATTCGCCGACCTGAATTTTGGCCATAATCCGACTCTCTATTCTATAGGATTTATACGGAAGCCGGAAGAAAAGGTTCGGACCCGGAAGACCCCGACCGGCCCGCCTTGACAACGCCCCGGCCGGGCCGGATAATGGCCCCTGGAAAAAAGGCCGTTCCGGGCGGGCTCGGCCGCGGAGGGGGGCTCGCCGGCGGGATGCGCATGCTGGTCCGCGTGAACAAGTTCCTGGCCCACGCCGGCGTGTGCTCGCGGCGCGAAGCGGACCGCCTCGTCGCGGAAGGCAGGGTCAGAGTCAACGGCCGGACGGTCACCGAGCTCGGGTTGAAGGTCGACTCCGGCCGCGACAGGGTCGAAGTCCGAGGCCGGCCCGTCATGGCCGGCGACGAGCGGCCGGTTTACATTCTCTTGAACAAGCCGCGTGGCCGCGTCGTGACGGTCAGGGACCCCTTCGGGAAGCCGACGGTGATGGATCTCCTGCCCAGGGGCGGCCCCCGTGTTTATCCCGTCGGCCGCCTGGACGCGGAGAGCGAGGGGGTCCTGCTCCTCACGAACGACGGGGACATGGCCGCGCGGCTCGCGCATCCGCGGTACGGGGTCGTTAAGGCGTACGAGGTTGTCGTCGAAGGGACGCCGCCAGAGGAGGACCTGGAGAAGCTGCGGCAGGGCATATTCCTCGAGGGCCGGAAGACCGCCCCGGCCGGGGTGCGCGTCCTCTCGCGGCGGGCCCGCCGGACGGTCCTTCGGGTCGAGATCCGCGAGGGCCGGAAAAGAGAAATCCGGAAAATGTTTGATCTGCTGGGTTGCCCCGTGTCCCGGCTGGTCCGCGTCGCGTTCGCGGGTCTGACACTCGACGGGCTCCGGCCGGGTCACTGGAGGCCGCTGAAAAAAAAGGAAATCGAGACCCTGCGGAGGGCGGCCCCGGGGGCCCCGCGCGCCTGAGGCGCGATCAGCTTTCCTCTCGTCCCTTGCCGCCGTCCCCGGAGAAGGCCTTCCAGTCGCGAGCCAGCCTCTGGAGATCCCGGTCAACGAGGCTATGCACCGTCCCGTCCTCGAACGTTCCGTCTTCCCGCGGCTGGCCGGCTTCGACACCCGTCAGGATCTCGATGCCCTCGTCGATCGTCTTGATGGGGTAGATGTGAAACTTTCCCTCCGAGACGGCCGCCACCACATCATCCCGGAGCATGAGATTCTGCGCGTTCTGCTGCGGGATGATGACGCCCTGCGTCCCGCTCAGGCCCTTGGCCCGGCAGACGTCGAAGAAGCCCTCGATCTTCTCGTTGACCCCGCCGATGGGCTGGATCTCCCCCTTCTGGTTGAGCGACCCGGTGACGGCGATGTCTTGGCGCAGAGGAAGTCCGGACAGGCTGGACAGGATGGCGTAGACCTCGGTCGACGAGGCGCTGTCGCCGTCGATGCCGCCGTAGGATTGCTCGAAGGCGATCGAGGCCGACAGGGCGAAGGGTTTCCGGGCAGCGTACTTTCCACGCAGGTAGCCGCCGAGAATCAGGACGCCTTTGTTGTGGGTCGGGCCGCTGAGGTCGGCCTCGCGCTCGATGTTGATGACGCCGGCCCTCCCGACGGCGGTCCGGGCCGTGATCCGCGTCGGCTTGCCGAACATGAATTGTCCCATGTCGTAAACCGAGAGGCCGTTGACCTGACCGACGACGGCCCCCTCGGTGTCGATCATGATCGTCCCTTCCTCGATCATTTCCTGGATCTTGTCTTCGATCAGGCTGACCCGTTCGAACCGTTCACGGACGGCCGTTTCCACGTTCTCCCGGCCGACGGACTTGCGGTCTTTCTTTCGTGCCCAGTAGCTCGACTCGCGGATGACGTCGGCGATGATGTGGAACCGGGTCGAGAGCTTCCGCTGCCGCCCCGCGATCCGGGTGGCGTATTCGATCAGGGCCGAGATGCCGTCCTTGTCGAAGGGGAGCAGCCCGTCGTCGACGCAGATCTTCTTGATGAAGGTGACGTAGTCTCTGATGGCCTCCGCATCCTTCACCATCTCCGAATCGAACTCGGCCTTGATTTTGAAGATCTTCTTGAAATCCTCGTCCAGGAAAAAGAGGAGGTTGTAGATGTAAGAATCGCCGATCATCACGACCTTGACGTTGATCTTGACGGGCTGGGGTTTGATGCGCGAGCTGGAGAACAAGAACATCGAGAGGTAGTTCTGGATTTCGAAGGTCTGGTTGCGAAGGGTCCTCTTGAGCGTCGTCCAGACCCCCGGCTCGGACAGGGCATCCAGGGCGTTGACGACGAGGTAACCACCGTTGGCCTTGAGAAACGAGCCCGCCTTGATCATCGTGAAGTCCGTCTGGCCCATGCCCGTCCGGGAGTAGGAGATCTCGATGGACCCGAAGAGGTTCATGTACGTCGGGTTGGTCTCCATGATGACCGGCGCGCCCTTCTGGTCGGAATTGTCCACGAGGAGGTTGACCCGGTACTCGCGGAGGTCTTCGGGCTGGCTTTTGTCCGTATCGTCCTTTTTCTGGTTCTTGAAGAAGTCGATCGTCCTGAGAAGGTTTTCCTCGACCTCTCCCAGGTAGGCATCGATTTCGGATGAGGGGAAGCGCGACCGGATATCGGTGATGCCCCCTCGGATGATGGGGGAGATGGCCTCATCGTCCCAGCCCTTGAGGAGGGACCTCGTCTCTTCGTCGATCTCCTTGAGTTTTTCGAAAAGGGCCTCGAGCTCGGCGCTCAGCTCCTCATACTTGGCTTTCAGCTTGTCCAGCGTCTCCTTGGGGATCTTCTTTTCCTTGACTTGGCTCTCGAGCTTGTTGAACGGGACCGGCTGGCCGTCGATGACCGGGATGAGGTCCGGCCGGGTGAACAGGCCCATCTGGACCTGGATCACGGAAAAGCCCTCTTCGGACACCTCCTCCTCGAAACGCTGGAGGAGGTCCCGCTGCTTTTTCTGCTGGGACTCGACGATGGCGTCGCGTCTCTCCGTGTAATAGGGGCTCTTGAGGAGGTTCGGGATGCTCGTCCAGAGCGTGTCGATGAGCTTTCCCATGACTTCGCTGAAGAGCTTGCCCTGGCCCGCCGGGAGCATGATGAGGACCGGCTCGTCGGGATACTTGAAGTTGTTGACGTAGAGGACGTCGTCGGGCGTCTTTTCCCCGCGTTCGAGCTGCTCCAGCAGCTGCTTGATCGTCGTCGTCCGGCCCGTCCCGACCATCCCCGTAATGAAGATGTTGTAGCCGAAGCTCTTGATGTCCAGGCCCGTCTGAATGGCCTTGAGGGCCCGCTCCTGGCCGATGATGTCCTCGCAGGGAGGGGCGTGGTCGCTCGAGTCGAACGGGATGTCGGCCAGACAGCAGCTCCAACGCAGCCTGTCGGGTGTCAATTCCTCGAATCGGGTCTTGGCTTTCATCGGCCGTTCCTCCATGGCGCTTTCGGAGTCTTGCGGCTCAGGCTCCACGTTACCATAAAAGCCTTTCTCCCTCAAGCCCGCGGCCCCGGCCGGGGTCTCTTGTTTTTAATGCAAAACCTCCCGACATTTGTTAAAATATGAGCCATCCGGACCGGGAAGGAGGTACCGTGAGTCCCATCGATATCGTCAAAGTTCAGAAAAGGCGGGACCTCGCGGAGTTTATTCGTTTTCCTTGGAAGGTCTACGCCGGGAACCCCTGCTGGGTCCCTCCCCTGATCGTCGACATGAAGGACAAGCTCAACCGCCGGTCGCATCCCTTTTTCGCACACGCCGAGGCCGATTACTTCCTAGCCCGGCAGGGAGGCGAGACCGTCGGCCGCATCGCCGCCATCGTCGACCGGAACCACAACGAACGACACAAGGACAAGACGGCCTTTTTCGGGCTCTACGAAAGCGTGAACAACGTCGACGTCGCCCGGACCCTTGTCGACGCCGCCTCCTCCTGGGCCCGGGAGCGGGGCAGGGACGCGCTCCGCGGGCCGATGAACCTGTCAATGAACGACGAGTGCGCGTTCCTGCTCGAAGGGTTCGACGCACCGCCGGTCGTCATGATGCCCTATACGCCGCCGTTTTACATCGAGCTCATGGAGAAGTGCGGCCTGGCCAAGGCCAAGGACCTCTACGCCTTCCGCAAGGACCGGACGCGGCACCTCTCCGAGAAGACGGAGGGCTTCCTCGAGCGGTTCCGGAGCTCAGGCCAGTTTACGTTCCGCAAGGTGACCCGCTCGTCCATCCCCGACGACGCGCGGAAGATCGCCTCGATCTACAACAGCAGCTGGCAGAACAACTGGGGCTTCGTTCCCTGGACCGAAAAAGAGATGGACCACATGGCCAAGAACCTGGCCTGGTTCGCCGACCTGGATATCGTCATTTTCGCCGAGCACAAGGGCCGGCCCGTGGGCTTCGCCTTCGGCTTTCCGAACCTCAACGAAGTCCTGATCAGGATGAACGGCCGGCTGCTTCCGTTCGGCCTCTTCAAGTACCTCTTCGGCCGGCGCAAGATCAAGAGCTGCCGGGCCCTGGTCTTCGGCGTCGTGCCCGAGTTCATGCATACGGGCCTGGCCTATCTCCTCTATGACGAGTTCGAGAAGGCGATCGTCGCCAAGGGCTACGAATGGTGCGAGCTCTCCTGGCAGCTCGAGGACAACGAGGCCATCAACCGCTTCGCGGATTCGATCGGTGCGAAGCTCTATAAGAAATACCGGATTCTCGAAAAGAAAATCACATCCTGAGGAGCGTGACGGCGATGAAAACCTATCAAGGAAAGCTGCAGGCCAAGGGGTTCAAAATCGGCATCGTGGTCAGCCGGTTCAACAGCTTCCTCTCGGACCGGCTACTCGAAGGCGCCCTGGAGGCCCTGCAAAAGATGGGGGCCCAGGATGCCGACCTGACGGTTTATAAAGTTCCGGGATCGTTCGAGGTCCCGCTCGTGACCAAGAAGATCGCGAAGTCCAAGTCGGCCGACGGGATCCTCTGTATCGGCGCTCTCATCCGGGGCGACACGCCGCACTTCGACGTCCTGAGCGCCGAAGTGACCAAGGGCCTGGCCCAGATCGCAATGGATGACGGCGTCCCCGTCGCCTTCGGCATCCTGACCGTCGACACGGTAGAGCAGGGCATCGAGCGGGCCGGGACCAAGGCCGGAAACAAGGGGGCCGACGCCGCCTTTTCCCTGGTCGAGACCCTGAACGTGATCAAGGAGGCGGGGCTCCGCTGACCGGATCCTGAAGAGCCCGCGATGGGGAAAAGACGGAAAGCCCGGGAGTGCGCCCTCCAGATCCTCTTCCAGCTGGAGTTCAACCCGGCCGACGCGGCGGCGCTCGTCCGGCGGTACTGGGACGGCCAGAGGACGACGGCCGACGTCAGGGAGTACGGGGACTGGCTCGTCGAAAGGATCCTGGCCCGTCGCGAGGAAATCGACCGGACCATCCAGGCCGTGTCGAAGAACTGGCGCCTGGCGCGGATGGGCACCGTCGACCGGAACATCCTGAGGATCGCCGTGTGCGAGCTTCTCTACGAACCGTCGCTCGTCCCGGCCATCGTCATCGACGAGGCCATCGAGATCGCCAAGCGGTACAGCGGACAGGATTCCGCGATGTTCGTCAACGGGGTCCTCGATGCCGTCCGGAAGCGGCTCAAGGCCGGCCCCGTAACGCCCGCAGAATCAGGCAGGGAGACATGAGTAAGAACGAGGACATAGGGGACAAAAGGCAGAATCCGCCGCCCGAAGAGAGGGATACAGACCAGGACCTCGCCCGCCGCGAGAAACTCCGCCGCCTCGGCGAGGCCGGCGTGCCGCTCTTCCCCTACAAGGTCTCGCCGACCCATTCCGTCCACGAGATCGTCGCCGCCTTCGCTGCTCTCGGCAGGGAGGAGCTCGAGGCGGGCCGGAGGGCGATCGAGGTCCCAGGGCGAATCCTGTCGATCCGGAAGATGGGCCGGGCCACGTTTTTCCACATTTCCGACGGCCGGGCCCGGCTCCAGGTCTACATCCGGGAAGACCTGGCGGGGACGAAGGCCTATGAGCTCTTTTCTCTCCTTGACATCGGCGACGTCCTCTCCGTCCGGGGGACGCTGTTCAAGACGCGGACGGGCGAGTTGACCGTCCTCTGCGAATCCTTCATGTTCCTGGCCAAGGCGCTCCATCCGCTGCCTGAGAAGTGGCACGGCCTCCAGGATATCGAGATCCGCTACCGGCAGCGCTACCTCGACCTCATCATGAACCCCGAGGTCGGCGAGGTCTTCCGGCTGCGCAGCGCCATCATCGCCTATCTCCGCAGGTTCTTCGACAGCCGGGGCTTCATCGAGGTCGAGACGCCGATGATGCAGATGATCCCCGGCGGCGCCCTGGCCCGTCCGTTCAAGACGTCCCACAACGCCCTCGGAGTCGATCTCTACCTGCGGATCGCGCCCGAGCTGTTTCTGAAGCGGCTCGTCGTCGGCGGTCTCGACAAGGTCTATGAGATCAACCGGAACTTTCGGAACGAGGGCCTCGACGCCCAGCACAACCCGGAATTCACGATGCTGGAGTTTTACGAAGCTTACCGGGACTATTACGACATGATGGAGCTTACGGAGGAGCTCCTGACGGGGATGGCCGCCGAGCTCCTCGGCCGGGAGGACATCGCTTACGGCGATCACACCATCTCTTTCAAGCGGCCGTACCGGAGGCTGAAGTTCCTGGAAGCCTGCCAGCACTACAGCGGGCTGTCCCCGGCACGCTTCGACGACCGGAACGGCCTCCTGGATTTCGCGGCGGGCTTGGCGCCGGAAAAGAAACCCCTGACGTACGGCAAGGCCCTGGACGTCATCTTCGACAAGTTTGTCAAGGACCATATCGTCCAGCCGACGTTCATCACGAACCCGCCCCGGGAAATCTCGCCGCTGGCCAAGGTGTCCCGGGACAATCCCGAGGAGGCCGAAAGGTTCGAGCTGCTTGTGGCGGGCATGGAGATCGCCAACGCCTTCTCCGAGCTCACCGACCCGGCCGAGCAGCGGGCCCGCTTCGCGGAGCAGGCCGAAGAGAGAAAGAAGGGGGACGAGGAGTCGCACCCGCCGGACATGGAATATGTGGAGGCCCTCGAGTACGGACTTCCGCCCACCGGCGGAGAGGGAATCGGCATCGACCGCCTGACGATGATCCTGGCCAACCGGAGGTCCATACGGGAAGTCATCCTCTTTCCGCTGCTCAAGCCCAAATGAGGCCGGTCCGGGAGATGCGCGTATCGAGGGGAGCATGAATTTCGAACTGTTTGTGGCGCGGCGCTACCTGACCGCGCGGCGGAAGCAGGCCTTCATTTCGGTCATCACCGCGATCTCCGTCCTCGGGATCATGATCGGCGTCGCGGCCCTGGTCATCGCCATCGCTCTCATCACCGGCTTCCAGGAGGACGTCCAGGCCAAGATCCTGGGGGCGACCTCCCACATCATGGTCCAGGACCTCTCGAGCGAAGGCCTCGGCCACTACCGCCAGATCTCGGAGAAGATCGAAGCCCAGAAAGGGATCGTCTCTGTCACTCCTGTCGTCTTCAACGAAGTCCTCATCTCGGGCCTCGTCCGGACCAAGGGGGCCCTCCTCAAGGGCCTCGATTTCCGCCGGGAGATGCCGGACGCGTCGTGGCTCCGGCGGCTCGAAGCGGGCCGGATCCCTGAGGCGGGCGGGCCCCACGAGGGGATCCTGCTCGGCCGGGAGCTCGCCGCCGACATAGGGGCCCAGGTGGGAGACTTCGTAGTCGTCGTCGCCCCCTCCTCGAACCTCTCGCCGCTCGGACTCATGCCCAAACGCAAGAAATTCGAGGTCTCGGGGATCTTCAACACCGGCCTCTACGAGTTCGACTCCACGACCGCGCTGGTCCCCCTGGACACGGCCCAGAGACTGTTCGACCTTGAGGGCCGGGTGAGCTTCCTCCAGGTCAAGATCCGGCACATCTTCGACGCCCCGAAGATCGCCGAGCGGATCAAGGCCGCTCTGCCGCCGACGGTGTATATCACGACCTGGATGGACCTCAACAGGAACCTCTTTTCCGCCCTCAAGCTCGAGAAGAACATCATGTTCCTGACGATCACCCTGATCGTTATCGTGGCCGCGCTGAACATCATCGCCACGCTGATCCTCATGGTCATGGAGAAGACGAGGGACATCGGCATCCTGATGGCCCTGGGCGCGACGCCGCTGAACATCCGGCGGGTGTTTTTTTACCAGGGGGCCTTGATCGGCGTTATCGGAACGAGCCTCGGCGTGGCCTTAGGCCTCGCCTGGTGCTGGCTGGCCAACACCTTCCAGCTGATCAAGATCCCGGTGGACATCTATCAGATCTCCCACGTCCCGTTCTGGCTCCGGCCCGTGGACCTTCTGGCCATCGTGGGCGTCTCGCTGGCCATCAGCTTCGTTTCGACGCTCTTTCCCGCGCGGCGCGCCGCCAAGGTGGACCCCGTTGTGGCTTTGAAATATGAATGACATCGTCCTCGAAGCCGAAAACCTGGGGAAATCCTATCCCCTCCCCAAAGGGTCCTTCCGCGTCTTCGAGGGGCTCGATTTCGCCCTTCGCCGCGGCGACCTGGTGGCCGTTATGGGCGCTTCGGGCGTGGGCAAGACCACCCTGCTCAACCTCCTGGGCGCCCTCGACCGGCCCACCGACGGCCGCGTGATCCTTGACGGGGAGGACGTCTTCGCCAAAACGGAACGGGAGATCGCCGTTATCCGGAACCGGAAGATCGGGTTCGTCTTCCAGTTCTATCACCTGCTTCCCGAATTCACCGCCCTCGAGAACGTCGGCTTTCCGTTGATGATCCAGGGCCTCGGCCGGGGAGAGGCTCTGGAGCGGGCCGCCGCGGTCCTCGAGGAGGTGTCCCTTGCGGACAAGGCGGACTCGCGGCCCAGCCAGCTCTCGGGCGGCGAGCAGCAGAGGGTGGCTGTGGCCCGCGCCCTCGTCAACGAGCCCCGCCTCCTTCTGGCCGACGAGCCGACCGGGAACCTGGACTGGAAGAGCGGCGAGATGGTCCTGAGGCTGATCCTGGAGCTCCATGACCGGAGGAGCCTGTCTTCGATCATCGTCACGCACAACGAAAAAATCGCGCGGTATTGCCACCGGCTCTATCTCATGGAAGCCGGCGAGCTGAAACTTTTGCCCCTGCCGCCGAGTTAAGGATGGTGTGAACCGGCGTCCGCGCGGCCGTTCCGGAGCGTCCGTCGCGTCCCCGATTCCGCGGTGCGCCCGGGCCCCTCGGGCGGTTTTTGAAAAAGATCAGATAATATGGTATAAGAAGGGCGAAATGAAGAAGATCGCGGTCGTTTTCCTGGCCCTTCTTCTGCCCGGCATTCTGTTCGCTCAGGACGTCGTGGAGAAGATCGAGGTCGTGGGCAACGACCGCGTGACCCGGGAGACAATCCTTTACTATATCTCGTCGCGGGAGGGAGACTTTTTCAACGAGGACCAAGTCCGGCGGGATTTCCGCGTGCTCTGGTCCACGGGATTCTTCTCCAACCTCAAGATCGAGGACCTTCCCGGAACGAGAGGGGGGAAGATCCTGCGGATCACGGTCGAGGAGAATCCCGTGATCAAAGCCGTGACCTTCAAGACGGGCAAGAAACTCAAGGAATCGGACATCGTCAGCAAGCTCAAGGAGAAGGACGAATCCATTCTTCCCTATTCCTACTACAACCCGGCCAAGATCCAAAAGGTGAAGAGGACGATTCTAGACCTTCTGGGCGAGAAGGGCCTTCTCGCGGCCAAGATCGATACCGAGCTCAGGAAGGAAGGGCGCAACGAGGTCGAGCTCGTCATCAAGATCGATGAAGGGCCCAAGCTTCTGGTCGGGGAGGTCGTTTTCGAAGGAGACACGAAAGTCCCGCCGAGCACGCTCGAGTGGGCCATGAAGGACAATCGGCCGTACAGCCTGATCAACGTGATCCTGGGCAAGGCGGTCTACAAGCAGAACAAGCTGACGGACGACGTCGAGCTCATCAAGAAGGCCTTCCAGGAGAACGGATATATGGAGGCCACGGTGGGACAGCCCCGGATCGAGGAGTTCACGAAGCGGACCATTTTCTTCAAGAAGCAGAAGATGGTGCGCCTCGTCATCCCCGTCAATCCGGGCTATCTCTATCGGGTCGGCGAGGTCACGATCGAGGGAAACAAGGCCTTCGCCGTCAAGTGGCTCCGGAACATGGTCAAGCTCCAGCCGGGAGAGGTCTACCAGACCACGGCCCGGGAGAAGACCGTCGATGACATCTCCGAGCTCTACCGCAATTTCGGGTACCTCTATATTCAGGTCTCGCCGATCGAGAACCTCGACCCCAAGAGGAAAATCGTCAACGTCACGTTCAACATCTACGAAGGGGATGTCGTATATCTCCACCGCCTGGAATTCCACGGCAACGAATACACGAAGGACAAGGTCATCCGACGGGAGATGATGGTCCGCGAGGGCGACCGCTTCAGCCTCGGCATGTTCAAGGACAGCATGCTCCGCATCAAGCAGCTCGGGCTCGTGGACATCGACAAGGACCCCGACTTCAAGACCGACCCCAACGATCCGACCAAGATGGACGTGACCGTCAACGTCAAGGAACTCCAGCGGAACAACATCCAGTTTTCCGCGGGCTACAGCGGATACGAGGGGATGTTTCTGGCCGCCAGCTATTCCACGGTGAACTTCATGGGGGCCGGCGAGAACCTGAGCCTCAGCGCCGAGGAAGGGAAGCTGGTCAAGAACTATTCGTTCGGGTTCACCGAGCCGTACCTCTTCGACCAGCCCATCACGGCGGGCTTCAACATCTTCGACCGCTACTATGACTATACGTCGATCAACCTCTACCTTCAGAAGTCGAAAGGCATCGACCTGACATTGGGGGCTCGGCTCTTCGGCTATTGGCGGGCGAACGCGACCTACACCATCCAGAGGATCAATGTTTCCTACCCGGAAGGGACGACGGCGTCCCTGATCTACGGGTCCGGGACGTTCTACGAGAGCTCGATCACGCCCATGATCTACCGCTCGACGATCGACAGCCCCCTGACGCCGAGGAGCGGGACATCGTATTCGGCGCAGGTGAAGTTCGCGGGGTCATTGCTCGGGGGCAGCATCGACATCATCAAGCCCCAATTCGAGTTCGCGCACTACCAGCCGTTCATCGCCAACCATGTGATCGGCTTCCATGTCTCGTATGCGTTTATCAAGGCCTACGACGGGACCGAGACCCCGTATTGGGAAAAGTTCTTTCTCGGCGGGGAGCGCTCGATCCGGGGCTACGAGGTGTATTCGATCAGCCCCCGCAACGAGTCTGGGATCAACCTGGGCGGCGACAAGGCCTTCTACGCCAACCTGGAATACATTGTCCCCATCGGGGGGCCACTCTACGGGATCCTGTTCTACGACCTGGGGAACGCCATCCTGGCGGGCCAGAACTTCAGCCTGGACAATATGTATACGTCAACCGGTTTCGAGGCCCGCATCTTCATCCCGGCCCTCCGCGTACCCTTCCGGCTCATCTTCGCCTACAACAACCGCGTGATATACCCCGGGCAGTCGAATTTCGCTTTCCGGTTTGCCGTGGGGACGACATTTTAGCGGGCCGAGGGCCCAGCGACAAGGGGAGGTTTGGACGTGATTACGGCGGAACAGATATCGGAACTGCTCCCCCACAGGTTTCCGTTCTTGCTCATCGACAGGATCATCGACCTCGTTCCGGAAAAGTCGGTCGTGGCCCTGAAAAACGTGACCTGCAACGAGCAGTTCTTCCAGGGCCATTTTCCCGACTGGAGGATCATGCCGGGCGTTCTGATCATCGAAGCCATCGCCCAGGCCGGGGCCGTGCTTCTCTTCAAGACGATCCCCGATGCCAAGAGCAAGTTCGTCGTCCTGAGCAAAGTGGAGAAGGCCAGGTTCAAAAAAATGGTCACGCCGGGCGACCAGCTCCGGATCGAAGTCGAGTGGATCCGCCTGAAAGGCCGCGTCTGCCACATGCGCGGCCGGGCCCTCGTCGATGGGGAGGTCGCGGCGGACAGTGATATCTTCGCCAGCCTTCTGGAGATCGACGAGCTGGCCGGAAAAGTCTAGCCGGCCGACGGCTATTTCTTGCCCAGCGTGAAGAGCGAATCCTCCAGGTTGTTATTGGCCGTGATCTTGGTGAAGGTCAGCTTCATGAACTCTGTGCCGTCCTGCAGCGTGCGGACCGCGAAGGGCATCATGACGCCGTTGACGGGCTTGTAATCCGATGGGAAGCTCTCGGCCTTGACCTCGGCGCCGGTCTGCCCGATCGTCATCGTTTCCGTCTTGAACGGAAGGTAGGTCGCCGGATCGATATAGATCGTCGCCTTGTGGCCGTCCGCCATGGTCTGCTCGAGGACGATGTACTCCTTGTCCTCGATCTTCGCCTTCGGCTTCACCTCATACGTGATCTTGTATTTCGCGGGATTGAGAAGCGCGTCGTTCCCCAGCGCTTCCCGGGCGAACTCCTTGGCCTGGGCCTCGGGCATCTCCTCCACGGCTCCCTGGGCCTGAGGATTGGTGTACATGGCCTTCTCGCCGTCGTACGCCTGGGTCATGACCATGCCCATGGCCGGGATATCCATATCGTACCGCATCTTGTTGGGCTCCTTCTGATACATCGTGAACGTGCCGCTCATGCCGAACTGGGTGAGCTCATAGGTGCCCGACATCGTCAAGTCCTTGATCGCTTCCATGGCCTTGCGGCCGCCGCTCGCATCGATCATCTTCTTCAGGACGTCCTGCGCCGTCTGACTGTAGCCGGCCTGAACGGCGAAGGAGACGACGAGCGCGACGCCCAGGATCCACGCAAAAGTTCTTCTCACGGATTCCTCCTTTTGGCTTGTGCGATGAATTTCCCGTCTCGCACTGCTTTCATATACGGCTATTCTAAAGAAAAGTTCGGGCGTTGCCAATAGGCCGCCCGCGGGAGGGGCGAAATCCTCCGCATGCGATCCGGCCTCTTCCCGGGAAATCTCCGCGGACGCCGGATTATGCTGGTTGAGCGCAAGAACAGCGTCTGTTCTAACGGCCACTTTTAACGTATAATTTAATTCATTTAAAATAAATAACTTAGCACATAAGCTGAGTAGCCTTCGATTATTAATGTGTCAATATAAAGGACATAGAAAAATAGTCAAAATATTTTTATTATTGATTTTATGCTAATTTTTGTGATATATTCATAGTGTTCTGATATTGGACATATTTTATATTCAGGGAATCGAGGATATTCCGGGCGGACGTCACATGTCGCAGGGACTCACGCTGGTCGTTTGTTCGAACCTCGATCGCGAGGTCAAAGCCGTTTCGGGCCTTCCCGAGTTCCGGGACATCCATTTTCTTTCCCTCGAGGTCGGATGCGACCTCGTCGAAGCCAAATGGAGTGGCCTCGCGGAGACCGTCCAATCGCTCCAGGAGGGGAAACTCCCGTTCTGCCTAGTCGGGGCGTTCTGCCTGACTCAAGCCGCGGGACCGGGTCCGGGTCCGAAAAGCTTTTGCCAGACGGCGCAGAAAAGCCAGTGCCTGGAATGGGTCGTCGAGAAAGACGTCCTCGACTATTATCTCCGGCAGGAGTCCCTGCTGCTGCTGCCCGGCTGGCTGAGGAACCGGGAGCATCACATGGACAGCCTCTGGCCTTCCGAACGGAAGCGGGCCGCGGCTTTCTTCCGGGAATCCGCGAAGAAGGTTGTCCTCCTGGACACGGGGCTTTACCCGAAGATCGAAAGCGAGCTCAGGGACTTTGCCAAGTTCCTCCGTTTTCCCCACGAAATCTACTTTGCCGGGCTGGGGCATTTCAAACTCAGCCTCGTCGAGACGCTGCATGCGTGGCGGATCGAGCAGGAGCGGGACGACCTCGAAGGCCGCGTGGCCACCGTTCGGTTGCAGATGGAAGACTACTCCCGGGCCGGGCATCTCCTCAACGCAGTCGTTCACGCCCAAACGGAGGAGGAGGCCCGCGAGGGTGTCCTGGAGGTCTTCCGCGGAGTCCTCTCCCCGCAGAGGGCGTCCTATCGGAGCTTCGAATCGCTGTCCGAAAAGCCTCCGGCCGAGGACGCCCCCCTGGACCGCATCTTGTCCCTGAATGCCGATTATGCCTGGCAGGACGACCATAACGGGTTCCTCCTCAAGGTCGCCAGCGGCCGGGAGATCCTCGGGGTCATCGAGGTTTCCGGCCTGGCCTCTCCCGAGAGGAGAGAACACGACCTCAATCTCGGCGTGACCCTGGCCAAGCTCGCGGCCCCTGTTTTTATGAACGCGAGGGCCCGCCAGGCCCTGAAGGAAGAAAAGGAAAGATGCCAGGCCGCCCAGGCATTGTCGATCGCCAGGGAGGAGAAGACGCGATCGTTCGAAGGCGTGCCCCACGGCCTCTATAGGACGACGCCCGCGGGACAGATCGTCGACGCCAATCTCACCCTCGCCCGGATCCTCGGCTACCCGGATACGGCTTCGCTGATGAGCGTCAACGCCTGGGACCTCCACCTCAACCGGAGCGACCGGGAAAACTGGAAATCCATGCTCGAGAGCACGCACTTCGTCGAGAACTTTGAGACGCAGCTCCGGCGGCGGGACGGCACCATCATCTGGGTCCGCGATTCCTGCCGGGACATCAAAGACCGGCGGGGGCAGACCATATTTTACGAGGGCTCGATCGAGGACATCACCAAGCAGAAGCAGCTCGATTCCGCCGCCTCCTGGAACCTGCAGCTGAAAGTCTCCCTGGCGGACGTCTCGGGCCGGCTTCTCCTGCCGACGACGATCGAGGAGATGTCCGAGCTCGTCCTCGAGCATGTGCAGCGCCTGAGCGCCAGCCCGACGGGCTTCGTCGGCTATGCCGATCGGCAGACCGGCCGGCTCGTCCCCGCCGCCCTGTCCCCGGACGTGCGGGAGCTCCTGCGGCTGAATCCTGAAAAGGCCGGGACGGCCCATGAGTCTTCGAAGATCTGGCGCTGGGTCGCGGAAAACAAGAAGCCCATCCTGACCAATATGCCGACGCTGGACCCCCGGTTCGGGGGCACCCCCGCCTGGCATTTTCCGGTCACCCAGTTCCTGGCCGTCCCCGCCCTGATGAGGGACCACCTCGTGGGACTGGTCGCCGTGGCCAATTCGGAACGGCCCTATTCCGAGAGGGAGCTTGAGGGAGTGCAGGAACTCGCGGGGTTCTATGCCATCGCCGTCGACCGGAAAAGAAAGGAAGACGAACTGCGCGATATGTCCCTGACCGACGAGCTGACGGGCCTCAACAACCGCCGCGGCTTCTTCACGCTGGCCGACCAGCAGCTCAAGATCGCCAACCGGTCGAAGAAGGAGCTGTTCCTCCTCTATGCCGACCTGGACGGCCTGAAATGGATCAACGACACGCTCGGACATGAGGAGGGAGACCGGGCCCTTATCGAGACCGCCGCGTCTCTGCGGGACGCCTTCCGGGAATCGGACATCATCGCCCGCATCGGCGGCGACGAGTTCGTCGTCCTGGCGGTTGATATCGGGGACATGAGGCCTGAAATCCTGGCCCGCCGCGTCCGGGAGGCTTTCGCGGCCAGGAACGCGGAACCGGGCCGCAAATTCGAACTCAGTATCAGCTACGGGATTGTCAGCTACAATCCTGAGGAGCCCCGCCTCGTCCAGGACCTGATTAACCAGGCGGACAAGCGGATGTACGAAGGGAAGTCCGCCAAGAGAGGCCGGCCGGCGGTCAGGTCCATCAATCCCTGATCTTGTAGCGGCTGAGCTTGTTGTAGAGCGTAGTCCGCGATATCCCCAGGATCTTGGCGGTCTGGCGGAGGTTTCTCTTGGTCACCTTGAGGAGATAGGTAATGTAGTCCCTCTCCAGGTCCTCGAGGCTGGAGAGGTTGTCCCGGCCGACCAGGGACATGGCCCCCTGGGGGGGGATGAAATCGCGGAGATATTTGGGCAGGTTGGAGAGCTCGATGAAGTCCTTCTTGCAGAGCATGGCCGCGCTCTCGAGCACGTTCTCGAGCTCCCGGATGTTGCCCGGCCAGTGGTACTTGAGGAACAGCTTCTGAACCTCCCGGGAGACGCCCTTCAGGTCCTTGGAGAACCGACGGTTCGTGCCTTGGAGGAAATGCCTGACGAGAAGCGGGATGTCCTCCAGCCGCTCCCGCAGGGGAGGAAGCTCGATGACCACCTTGTTCAGCCGGTGGAAGAGGTCCTCGCGGAACGTCCCGGCCCGGACGCTCTCCGCGAGGTCCCGGTTCGTGGCCGCGATGATCCGGATATCGACGTGCCGGCTCTCGTTGGCGCCGAGCGGCCGGAACTCGCGGGCCTCGAGGACGCGGAGCAGTTTGGCCTGGACGGCGACGGGGACTTCGGCGATCTCGTCGAGGAATATGACGCCGCCGTCGGCTTCCTCGAAAAGGCCGGGTTTGTCCTTCTCGGCCCCCGTGAAGGCCCCTTTCCGATAGCCGAACAGCTCCGACTCGAAGAGGTTTTCCGGAATGGAGGCGCAGTCGCAGACGACGAGCGGCTTGTCCCGGTACGGGCTCAGGGCATGGAGCGCCCGGGCCGCCACCTCCTTGCCGGTCCCCGTTTCGCCGCTGATGAGCGCGCTCGTGAAATACTTGGCGATGTTCTCGATGAGCCCGAAGATCTCGAGCATGTACGGGTTCCGGCTGATCAGGCCCTGGAACACGTATTTTCGCTCGAGCTTGCGCTCGAGCTGGAAGGTCTCCCGGCGGAGCACGCGCTTGACGGAGATCCTGCGGAAAATCTCCTGCAGGATGTCGTTCTTATACGGCTTGGCGAGGAAATCCGTCGCCCCGGTGCGGATGACGTCCAGGACGGCGTCCCGGTCCAGGCCCTCGCCGCCGATCAGGACGTCGAGGAGGGGGTCGAATTTCTTGAGCTTCTTGAGGGCCACGAGGCCGGGGGCGATGGACTCCCCGGTGTCGACGAGCACGACCCGGATCCCGTTGTCCCGGACGATGGACAGGAAATCGTCGCCCGTCTGCGAGAAATAAACGTTGAAATCGACGGCGACCGGGGCCGTCTTGATGGTTTCATACAGGGAAAAATCATCGGAGATGATGAGAAGGTTGGTCTGTTCGTCCATCCCGAGCCTGCCCTTCCTTTGACGTCCCCCTCATCTTAGCAATTTCCCGGGCCTTTGACAACCGGTTCTTTGGCCGGCCTCATTATCCCTCTGTGACGACCCCAGTCCGTCGCCGTCCGGGTCGAGGATGGTCCTTCCGAGCGAGAACAGCCGGGACAGGCTGCCGGCGCCGGCGGATGCGAAGTGGGCAGGGACCAGGCTTGAGAGCACGGCCAGCAGGAGTTTGTTCATGGCCCTCTCCTTCCGGGAACACAATCACCGGCATTGTATCACACTCGCGCTTCCGCCCGGGATATTGAATTCGCGCCGGAAGGTGGGATATATTCGGGGTGCCTTCTAGAGTCCGGCCAAAGGAGCCTTCATGAAAGCCGTCATCGTCCTCGCCATGCACGGCGCGCCGCCGCTGGATATTCCGAAGGAAGAGCTGGAGGAGTTTTTCAACCTCGGCGCGAGACTGGCGCACGCCCACGGGGCAGGGCCGGCTCCGGCCCAGCGCCGCTACCTCGAACTCGAGGCCAAGATCCGCGCCTGGCCGCGGACGGCTCAGAACGACCCCTTTTATGCGGGATCGCAGGAGCTCGCCGTTCAGCTCCGGCGGTCGAGCGGCCGGAAGGTCGTCCTGGGATTCAACGAGTTCTGCGCCCCGCGCCTGGACGAAGCCCTGGATCAGGCTGCGGGCCAGGGGGCCGAAAAGATCATCGTCGTGACCCCGATGATGACCCGGGGCGGAGAGCATTCCGAAAAGGACATCCCCGCGGCCGTCGAGCAGGCCCGGCGCCGGCACCCCGCGGAGAAGTTCGTGTATGTCTGGCCTTTCCCCCTCGCCGACGTGGCCGCGTTCCTGACGGCGCAGGTCAACCGCGCGCTGACATAATCCCAAGAATCCAATCCGTCCATCCTTCATTATGGGGGTACCGGGGCCGCCCTTATCCCCCGCGCTATCGCTCCCCCGGGAACCAGTCCCGTCGGTTCCCCCGTCGGAAGCCGCCGGGTCCCTCTCCGCTACGAGGGCTTTCGGGTGGCCCCGGTACCCCCCTTAGGGGGTCGACACGGCCGCCCTCATTTGTCTTTTGGCTCGCGCGGTCGTAAAATAGCAGGAATCCGGAGACAGGAATGGACGATATCAGGGTCGAGGAGCTGACGCGGAAATTCGATGACTTCACTGCCGTGGACAGGATCTCGTTCACGGTCCCGAGGGGCGAGCTCTTCGGACTCCTCGGGCCGAACGGCGCTGGCAAGACGACGACGATCAACATGCTCTCGACGCTGCTGCGCCCGACTTCCGGGACGGCGGAAGTCTCCGGTTTCGACGTCTCCCGGAGCCGCGACGACGTGCGCAAGAGCATCGGGGTCGTTTTCCAGGAGCCGGCCCTGGACAGCCAGCTCACCGGCCGGGAGAACCTCGAGTTCCACGCCATGATGTACGGCATGGGCCGGGACGAGCGGCGGAGGAAGGTCGACGAGGTCCTGGCCCTCGTCGAGCTCGGGGACAAGGCGCCCGTCCTCGTCCAGAATTATTCGGGCGGGATGAAGCGCCGGCTCGAGATCGCCCGCGGGCTGATCCACGAGCCGCGGGTCCTTTTCCTGGACGAGCCGACGCTCGGCCTGGACGCCCAGACGCGGCGCCACATCTGGGACTACATCAGGAGGCTGAACGAGGAAAAAGGGGTGACCATCATTCTGACGACCCATTACATGGAGGAGGCCGATTATCTCTGCGGGCGCGTGGCGATCATGGACCACGGGACCTTCGCGGCCCTCGACACGCCCGAAAGATTGAAGGACGTGCTGGGCGGCGACGTGGTCTCGCTCGAGATCAAGGGGGGAGCGGCCGGCCTGGAGGCGCAGTTCCGCGCCCTGGACTGGATCCGGGGCATGGCCGTGCACGACGGCGTCTTCAGCCTGACCATGGAAAGGGGGGAACGCCGGATCCCCGAGCTCATCGCCCAGGCCCAGAAGTCCGGGGCCGCAGTCGAGTGCGTCAACCTGCACAAGCCCAGCCTCGAGGACGTCTTCCTCCACTTCACCGGCAAGACCATCCGCGAGTCCGAGGCCAGCCAGGCCGAGCGGAACCGCGCCATGATGAGGGCCCACCGGCCGCGGAGGGGACGTTGATCAACCTGACGGCGGTCTACGTCCTCTGGCTGAGGGAGATGAAGCGGTACTTCCGGGCCAAGTCCCGGATCCTGGGATCTCTGGCCATTCCCTTTTTCTTCCTCGCCTTCCTAGGCTTGGGATTCAACCGCATGCCCGTGCCCGGCGTCGGCGGGGGAGTGAATTACATTCGCTTCCTTGTGCCGGGGATCATCGGCATGAGCCTTCTGTTCCAGTCCATCTTCGCCGGGCTCTCGGTTCTCTGGGACCGGGAGTTCGGATTTCTCAAGGAGATCATGGTCGCCCCCGTCAGCCGGGTTTCCATCGTCCTGGGGCGGATCGCGGGCGGCATGACCACGGCCATCGTCCAGGGCTTCCTCGTGCTGGGCATCTCCCTGTTCGTCGGCTTCCGGATCACCAACGCGCCGGGCGTCGTCGTGGCCTTCCTTTTCATGATCCTTGTCTCGACCTCGTTCATCGGCCTCGGGCTCATCTTCGCTTCTAGGATCAAGGACATGCAGGGCTACAGCATCATCATGAACTTCGTGGTCTTCCCGCTGTTCTTCCTGTCGGGCGCCCTATTCCCGCTTGGAAACCTGCCCCGCTGGCTGCATATCCTCTCCTACGCCGACCCGCTGACCTACGGGGTCGACGGGCTGAGGGGCTCTCTGATCAGCGTCTCGGCGCTCGGCGTTCCCGCCAACCTGCTGATCATGGCCGCCGTGTCCTTTCTCATGGTCGTCCTGGGGGCGTGGTCCTTCGAAACGAGCGAGAGCCGGTAGCCGCGCGGCGGACCATGAGGATTCTGATCTTCGGCGCTTCGGGCAGGGCCGGGAAATACATCGTCAAAGAGGCCCTGGAGCGGGGGCACGTTGTCCTGGCCTTCACCAGGAATTCCGAGGCTTTCCCGCTCGGACACCCCAGGCTCGATGTCGCCCGGGGCGACGCGCTGGATTACCTGTCCGTGCGGGCGGCGATGAGAGGCGCACACGGAGTCGTCTGCGCTCTCGGCACGCCCAATGCGCCCGGGACGACCGTCCTCTCGAGGGGGACGGCGAACATCCTCCAGGCCATGAGGGAGCAGGAGGTCCGCCGGTTGGTGTGCCTGACCTCGGCCGGGCTGTTCGGGGGCGACGGGACGTTATTTTTCGGGCGAATCGTGGGGCCTCTTTTCCTCCGGCACGTCCTCCAGGACAAGCGGCGCCAGGCGGGAATCCTGGAGGCCAGCGGCCTCGATTGGGCCCTCGTCCGCGCTGTCCAGTTTTTGGACAATCCCGGTTCCGGCAAGTATAAGATCACTTTTAACCGCCCCGCAGGTCCCAGAATCAATTTAGGTGACTTGGCGGAGTTCGTAATCTCCGAGCTCGAGCAGGGGGAATACGTCCGCCGCCTGCCCATCATCTCCAATCCCCGATAGAGAGCTGCCCCCGGGCCTGAAACCGGGATTTCCCCCTTCAGAGGGCTTTCGGGAGATTCTTAGAGCAGTATCATTAAAATTATTTCTATCAATAAGATACATCTCCCTCTTAACCGGCGCAGGGCGACCGGGATTTGACAGGACGGCACCCGTCCTGTATCCTGGATGGCAACCGGACCCGGTAGGATCAAAGCCATACAACTCATTGTGGAGATAATCGAAAATGGTAGCATATATTGAATATTTGCTTGACAAGCACCTGTCGGCTTGTCTAGAATAGAGCCACCAAGTTAGTCAGCCCAGGTTCCCATGCGCTTGAAGAGAATCAAGTACCTTATTATTTTGTTCCTTGGGTTCTCGTTCTTCGGCGGCGCCCCCGTCGAGTTCGGAAACGAGGGCGCGTTCTTCCACGGGTTCATGATTCCGAATCCCGTGATCAGCATCGGGCTCGGGACGAACCTCAAGGACCTCCTGATCCGTTCGTCCTCCGGGATGAAGATCTACGAGGTCAACACCGGCTACAAGCTCGTCGCCGACGATGCCGCCGAGGTCCAGATCAAGGGCGGCGGCCAGAAGATCACGGAAAAGTTCGTCCTCCTCGTGGCCCATACGAAAGAGAAAAAAGACGCCGATCTCCTGGCAGCCAGCCTGAAGGGCAAGATCGCCGGGAGAGTCTATATTGAAGAGAACACGGAGGACACGGCCGGCGGTGTCTTCGAGGTCAAAGTCGGGGACTTTCTAACCCGAACTGCCGCTCTGGCCGCCATCAAAAGCCTGAACGGTCTGGGCTGGAAGGACGTCTGGATCGTCCGCGAGGACGTCACCGAGCGGGAGACGAAGCCGATCTGGATGCTCCTCGAAAACCAGCTCCAGCCCCTCGGCCGCGATTCCGTCATCTATTTCATCCCCTCCAATCCCCAGAGCCTCCTGTCCTTCAACGGACGCGACTACCGCGGTTTCTTCATCTTGAGGGGGACGCCGAATGGGGTCGTCCTCGTCAACGTCCTGAACCTCGAGGATTACCTGAAGAGCGTCGTCCCCAGCGAAATGAATCCCGACCAGTTCAACGGCCTCGAGGCCCTCAAGGCCCAGGCCGTCGCCGCCCGGACCTACGCGGTCAAGAACATGGGGCAGTACAGGGACTACGGGTACGACCTCGTCGATACGCCGCGCTCGCAGTTCTATTCCGGGATGGGGGCCGAGCACGCGCTGAGCACGAAGGCCGTAGAGGAGACCCGGGGCGAGGTCGTCCTCTATAAGGGCGAGCTGATCAACGCACTCTACATGAGCACCTGCGGCGGGAGGACGGAAGACGTGGAAAACGTCTTCCCGGGACCGCCGTGTCCATATCTGAAGAGCGTGGAATGCACGTACGAAAAGCAGCCGGAATGGAACCTCAGCGTCAAGACCCCGGTCCTGCCCATTATGGTCGACGGCCGGAACGCCAGCCTGGACGTAGCCTTCCTTGTCAGCTTGAGCGTCATCCCTCTCGGCGTCGAGCCTCTGGATTTCCGGCAGGACGTCTCCTTCGACGAAGCGGCGGAGTGGATACGGGCGGCGCGCAAGCTCCTCGGCGTCAAGGCCGGGAGCCCGGCCGTCGAGCCGGGGCCGGTGAACTTCGTCAACCTGGCGGAGATGCTGGTGCGCGGTTTCGGGTGGGACGAGCGAGTGCATCGGCTTCTCCTCCCCTCCGAGATCGAGTTCCTCGTGAAGGGGCTGCGCCAGGTCCCGGAAAAAGAACGCGGCCCTCTGGCATATTGTCTGTGGGCCGGCATTTTCCCTGCCGGCCTAAAGACAGGAGATCCGCTCCGTCCGGTCACCCGGGCGGAGACGGCCATGGCGTTGAGCCGGATCCTCTCGGCGCAGAAGGACGTCTATAAATCAGGCATCTTCCGTTCGGCGGCCAAGAACACCATCGAGGTCGGCCAGGATTTCGAGCGGAAGACGCTGCGGCTTTCTCCGCACCTCTATCTGCTCCGCAACATCGACGGCACGGACACCTTCGCCACCCAGCTGACCCTCCTCGGCGGCGAGAGGGTCCGCTGGATCGAGCGGGAAGGCGAGGTCGCCAGCCTGGAGGTCTTCTACCCTCCGAACTCCAACGTCCTCGACCGGTCCTCCCGCTACAACCGCTGGCAGGTTCAGCGGACGGCGGAGGAGCTCGGCGCCATGATCGGCCAATCGTACAACATCGGCCGGCTCGTGGACATCTCGGTCAAGCGTCGCGGCGTTTCCGGCCGCGCCGCCGAGCTCCTGATTACGGGCACGGACAGCAGCGTGACGGTCCGCGGTTTTCAGATCCGCGAAGTCCTCGGGCTCCGCGACACGCTCTTCGTCATCGACAAATCATATGACGAGGACGGGCGCGTGGCCGGCTACACATTCACGGGCCGGGGCTGGGGCCACGGCGTCGGCCTCTGCCAGGTCGGCGCCTACGGGATGGCCCTGGCCGGCGCGAATTACAGGGAGATCCTGAAGAAGTTCTACACCGGGGTCAAGATCGACAAGCTCCGCTAGGCTCGGGCAGGGCGGTGACGGCGCTCCCTGGCTCGAGTCTCATTTTGTGTGGTAATATGAGCGCTGCGGCTCTGTTCCGGCGAACGGCCGTACTCGAGAAGAAGCTAGGAGAAGTGCGACCATGAAAGCGACGAGATCGCTCAACGCCCGCGGCACCGAAGCCCGCGAATATCAGACTCCGGCCTCGGGGATCTTCTTCGGCGTGAAGAAGGTCCTGTATCGGGGGAGATCGCGCTTCCAGACGATCGAGATCATCTCGAACCGTGATTACGGTCGGGTTCTCCTGCTCGACGGCCTGGTCCAGACGACGGAGCGGGACGAATTCTGCTACCACGAGATGCTCGTCCACCCCGCCCTGGCCTCCCACCCGAAGCCCGACGACGTCCTGATCATCGGGGGCGGGGACGGCGGCGCGCTCCGCGAAGTCCTCAAGCACCGCGTGAAGAAGGCCTGGCTCGTGGAGATCGACGGCCAGGTCATCGAGGCCTGCCGCGTCCACTTCCCCTGGCTCCAGGCCGACTTCAAGGACCCCCGGGCCGAGCTCGTCGTCGCCGACGGGGACGTCTTCATCGACAAGACGCCCATGAGGTTCGACGTCATCCTCGTTGATTCGTCGGATCCCGTCGGGCCGTCCACGGTTCTTCACCAGGAGGCGTTTTTCCGGAAGCTCAAGTCGCGGCTGAAGCCGGGGGGGATCATCGCCGCCCAGGCGGGGTCGCTGATGCTCCACCAGGATTCGCACGCCCGTAAGGGCGTGTTCCTCCGAAAAATGTTCCGTCACGCAAGGCTCTATTTCGGCCCGGTGCCCACGTATCCGGTCGGGACGTGGTGCTACGATTTCCTCTCGGACCGCGTGAATCCCCTCACCGTCAAAAAGCTGAGGATCCCCCAGGGGCTAAAGTACTACAACGCGGGCATCCACCGCGCGGCATTCGCCCTGCCGAATTTCCTGGCGGAGAGGCTGGCCGGCACGGAAACTGGGGTCGGACCACGATAACTAATTGATATAATTATAATTAACGCTAATTTTCGCCTTATTTTTGGCCTTCTATGATAGCGAAACGCAATTCCCTAATTTTGTACCCCGAATGATGGCCAAAAATGAGCTGTTATTCAGCGAATCATATTTATTATCAATGAGATAATGCCGTCCGACCCTAAAGGGCGCCGGCGGCTTGGCGCGCCTGGAGCGCGGCGATCATGTCCCCCGTCATACGGGCGAGGTCATATACGGGCTTCCAGCCCCACTCGCGGCGCGCGGCCGAGTCGTCGATCGTGGCCGGCCAGGAGTCGGCGATGGCCTGCCGGAAATCGGGCTGATATTCGCAGACGAACGACGGCATCCGCTTCCTGATCTCCGCCGCCAGCTCGCCCGCCGTGAAGCTCATGGCTGTGACGTTGAAGTTGGCGTGGTGCCTGAGGCCGCCGAAATCCGCCTCCATGAGGTCCATGGTGCACTTCAAGCAGTCGGGCATGTACATCATGGGCAGCCGCGTGTCCTCGCGGAGAAAACACGTGTAGCGTCCGTGCTTGACGGCCTCGTAGAAGATCGCGACCGCGTAATCGGTCGTGCCGCCGCCGGGGAGGGTCTCGTGGCTGATGATCCCCGGGTAACGACAGCCCCGGACATCGAGTCCGTACTTGTGGACGTAATAGTCGCAGAGAAGCTCCCCCGCGACCTTCGTCACCCCGTACATGGTCTTCGGGTCGAGAATCGTGTCCTGCGGGGTGTTCTCCCGGGGCGTCGCCGGCCCGAAGACGGCGATCGAGCTCGGCGAGAAAACGCGCCCGAGGCCGAATTCGCGCCCCGCTTCGAGGATGTTGTAGAGCCCGGTCATATTGACATCCCAGGCCTTCTGGGGCTTCTTCTCTCCCGTGGCCGAGAGGAGGGCCGCCAGATGGTAGAGCGTGTCGACGCGGAATTTCCTGATGAGCCCGCCGAGGGCCTCCCGGTCTGTGACGTCCAGTCGCTCGAACGGTCCCGACCCGGCCAGCGGCCCGTCAAGCCCGGCGATATCGGTGGCGAGGACGTTTTCGGGGCCGTATTTTTTTCTCAGGGCCAGGACGAGTTCCGACCCGATCTGGCCCGCCGCGCCGGTGATCAGGATCCTTTTCGTTTCGTTGGGCATGAGAGTATCTCCGCTCGAGGGACCTTCTCATTTTAGAGCGATACTTATAGCACAGCCAGGGGCCCGAAGCAACCGTCCCCTCTTGCCTTTGCCGGCGTCTTCCGATAAATTGTTAGTTCCCCACACGGAGAAGGCGAAAGACCAACCAAGTGGAGGCATCATCATGTCTATCGTTCTCAACGGAAGCGGCCTGACCATCGAGAAGGTCGTCCAGGTGGCCCGGCAAGCTGAGCCCGTCGCTTTGGCCCCCGAGGCGAAAAAGCGGATCGAAAAGTGCCGGGCGCTTCTCGAAGACAAGATCCAGAAGCGCGAGATCATGTACGGCGTCAACACCGGCATCGGCGAGCTGGCCAACGTCGTCCTCACCCAGGATCAGGTCGAGAAATACCAGCGCTATCTCATCTACAGCCATGCCGCGGGCTACGGCAAGCCCATGCCCGAGGAGATCGTCCGGGCGGCCGTCCTCGGCCGGATCAACTGCCACTGCCACGGCCATTCCGGCCTCCGCCTCGTCGTCACCGAAACCCTCGTCGACCTCCTCAACAAAGGCGTGACGCCGGTCATGTGCGAAAAAGGCTCAGTCGGGGCCTGCGGCGACCTTTCGCCCATGGCCCAGATGGCCCTCGTCCCGATGGGCGAGGGCGAGGCCTTCTACAAGGGCGAGCGCCTGCCGGGCGCCGAAGCCCTCAAGCGGGCCGGGATCAAGCCGGTCGTCCTCCACGCCCGCGACGGGCTGGCGATGATCAACGGCTCGAACGTCATCGCCGGCATGGGCGCGCTTGAGGTCTTCGACACGCACCGATGGCTCAAAATATCCGAAATCGCCGCCGCCATGACCCTCGAGGTCCTCAACGCCAATATGAAGGCCTACGACGAGCGTCTCCACAAGACGCGCGGCTACCCGGGCGCCCTCGAGTCGGCCGAGAACATCCGCCGCATCACGGCCGGCAGCGGGCTCCTGGCTCAGAGCGGCAAGAAGGTCCAGGACGCCTACAGCCTCCGGAGCACGCCTCAGGTCGTCGGCGCCGCCCGGGACGCCCTCAAGTGGGCCCGCTATATGATGGAGATCGAGCTCAACGGTGCCGCCGACAATCCCGTCTTCTTCCCCGACGAGCAGCTCGTCCTGACGGGCGCGAACTTCCAGGGAGTGCCCATGGCCTTCGCCCTCGAGCTCCTGGGCACGGCCGTAACGACTGCGGCCGTTCTTTCCGAAAGGCGGCACAACCGGCTGATGAACCCCCACCTGAGCTGCGGCCTGCCCGCCTTCCTGACCAAGGGCGCCGGGATGTTCTCGGGCCTCATGCTCTCCCAGTACACGGCCGGGGCCCTCGTCTGCGAGAACCGCGTCCTCTCCCACCCCGCGGCCACGGGCTCCATCCCGGCCGCGGCCGACCAGGAGGATTTCGTGAGCATGGGCATGACCACGGCCCTCAAAACCCGCCAGATCATCGACAACGCTCAGGCCGTGCTGGCCATCGAGCTCATCGCCGGCGCCCAGGCCGTCGACTTCCGCAAGCCCGTCAAGCCGAGCCCGGGCGTCGAGGCGGCCCACGACGTCGTCCGGAAATACGTGGCCTTCCTGGAGGAGGACCGGCCGCTCTACGACGACATCAACCGCCTCAAGGACGTCGTCCAGTCGGGAGAAATCCTCGAGGCCGTCGAAGCCGCCGTGGGGGAGTTGAAATAGGCCGATGAGCCTCCGCATCGCCCTCGTCACCGGAGCCGCCAGAGGCATGGGCCGCGCCATCGCGCTGCGCCTGGCCGACGAAGTCTCCGGTGTCGCCGTCCATTACTTCACCCACCGAGACGAGGCCCAGGAGCTGGCCGCGCTGATCCGCGACAAGGGCAAACTCAGCGCCCTCTTCCGGGCCGATCTCACGAAAAAGGCCCAGGCCGCGGGTCTCGTCAAGAAGGTCGAGGAGAAATTCGCCCGGATCGACGTTCTCGTCAACAACGTCGGGCCGTTCCTCGTCAAGCCCTGGGACCAGCTCGAGGTCGCCGACTGGGAGCGTGTCCTCCGGGGCAACCTCCTGAGCTCCTATTTCTGCATCAAGGCGGCCCTGACGGGAATGAGGAAGCGCCGGTGGGGGAGGATCGTCAGCATCGGCTACAGCCGGGCCGAACAGCTGACCTCTTTCCCGACGATCGCGCCCTACGCCGTCGCCAAGACGGGCCTCCTCATCCTCACCCGCACTGCGGCCGTCGCCGAAGCCCCGAACGGAATCACTGTCAACATGGTCTCCCCGGGGCTGATCAAGGGCGGCGCCATGCCCCAGGCGCGCGACCTCTCCGAGTCCCGCCTCGGAACTTACGAAGACGTGGCCGAGGCCGTGGCCTTCCTGGCTTCGGACAAGGCCGCCTCCGTCACCGGCGCCAATCTCATCGTCGCCGGCACCTGGAAGATGTGAGCCGTTTCCCGCTCCCGCGGGCCTGCGGACGGCGTCCGAATAGGAGCAGCGCGCGGGCCGGCTCGGCCCGGGGCGCGTTGACTTGCCGGGCGTCGCGCGCTACCATCTGACCGGAACCAAGTTTCATCTCTAGGAGGGTCAAGATGTCCGCAGTCATATGGATTGCGATCGTCGTTGTCGTCATTTTCCTGGCCGGCGTCCGTATCATCCGGCCTACGCACCGCGGGCTCGTCGAGCGGCTTGGCCGGTACAACCGCTTCGCCCGGCCGGGCTTCAATTGGGTCTTCCCTCTTCTCGAAACGCTGCACAGCGTCAACATCACCGAGCAGATGGTCGACGCCGCCCCGCAGGAGATCATCACCTTCGACAATCTCAACGCCCGCGTCGACGCCCAGGTCTATTTCAAGGTCAAGGTCGACGAGGAGAGCGTCAAGGCGTCCCAGTACAACGTCAACAACTACCAGTGGCAGATCGTCAACCTGGCCCGGACGACCCTGCGCAACATCATCGGCACGCTGACCCTCAAGTCCGCCAACAGCGAGCGGGGCAAGATCAACGAGGAGCTGCTCAAGACGCTGTCCACGGAAACGGCCCGGTGGGGGATCGACATCGTCCGGACCGAGCTCAAGGAGATCGACCCGCCCAAGGACGTCCAGGAGACGATGAACAAGGTCGTCAAGGCGGAGAACGAAAAAGTCGCGGCCATCGACTTTGCCACGGCCCGCGAAACCGAAGCCGATGGCGAGCGGCGGGCCGAGATCAAGAAGGCTGACGGTGTGCGTCAGGCCAAGATCCTCGAAGCCCAGGGCGAGGCCGAAGCCATCCGCCTGGTCAACGAGGCGGCCGAGAAGTACTTTGTCGGGAACGCCCAGGTCCTCCGGCGCCTCCAGGCCCTGGAGACGGCGCTTCAGAGCAATGCGAAGATCGTCCTCCCGTCGGACAAGGACATCGTCAACGTCATCGGCGAGATGGCCGGCATCCTGCCGCTGAAGAAAGCATAGGGAATTCCCGGCGGGTGCCTGATTCCTGTTGACAGGTTCTCTCTTCCCCTGTTAATTTAATAGCAGCAGGGGTGGAAAAGGGGTTTCCCCGATGAAGTGTCCTGAATGCGGATCGGATTGCCCCCAAGGGTCCACTTTCTGCTTGTCCTGCGGTGCCAAGATCACGGGCGCGGGTCCGGCGGCGCCCCGTCAAGCCTCGGGCCGCGCCGCTCCCGCCTCCCAGCCCGATTCCTCCGTCGAGGTGACCAGGACACTCGACATGGAATCGATCACCGGGATCCTTGTGCCGGGCACGGTTTTCGCCGGCCGGTATCAGGTCATCGAGGAGCTCGGCCGGGGGGGCATGGGCTGCGTCTACCGTGTCTTTGACAAAGACCTTCAGGAAGAGGTGGCGCTCAAGTTCATCAATCCCGAGATCGCCTTCCGGAAACCGACGCTCGACCGCTTCAGACAAGAGCTCAAGACGGCCCGCAAGATCGTCCATAAGAACGTCGGCCGCGTCTTCGAGCTCGAGGAAAGGGAAGGGGTGCATTTCATCTCTATGGAATATGTTCAGGGCGAGAACCTCAAGAGCCTTCTTCTGCGGGCGGGACCCCTAAGCTTGGGAAAAGCGCTCCGGATCGCCGCCCAGGTCTGTTCCGGGCTGGCCGAAGCCCACAGCCTCGGGATCGTCCACAGGGACCTGAAGGCCCAGAACATCATGATCGACAGGCAGGGAAACGCACGGATCATGGATTTCGGAATTGCCCTGAGTTCCGAGGCCTCGCGGGGCACGGCCGAGGCCGTGGTTGTGGGAACGCCCGAATCCATGTCCCCCGAGCAGGCCGTCGGCGGCCCTATCGACAACCGGTCGGATATCTATTCTCTGGGGATTGTCCTCTACCAGATGGTCACCGGCGAGCTTCCTTTCACCGGTGATACCGCGATGGCGGTCCTCACAAAACAGAAAATCGAGCAGCCACCCGATCCGCGTGTGATCAACCCGCAGGTGCCCGCGGGCTTGAGCCTGCTGATCCTGAAATGCCTGGAGAAGGATCCCGCCCGACGATTCCAGGACGTCCGGGACATCATTCCCGAGCTCGACCGTATCGCCCAGGAGTATGGCCTCACCGGAAGCAGCGGCGGTGAACTATCGTCGGGCCGCAGGCCCGGAACGGTCACCCGGAAACCCCGTCGCCTCCGGAGGGTGATCTCCATCCCGGCCGTCACGGTCATCCGTGCCGCGGTCCTCGTGGCGGCCGTCATCGCAGGATACCTGCTTTTTTTGAGGCCTCACCCGGCCCCGCAAGAACCCGGCTGGAAAACCTCGATCGCCGTCCTTCCCGTTCGAACGCCGCCCGAGATGGAAGCCCTGCGCGAGAGCCTGACAGAGGACGTCATCTCCGAGCTCAGCCGCGCCCTCGCCGACGTCCGGATCATCCCCTCTCATTCGATGTGGTTCTATAAAGACACGCAAGAGCCTCTGAAACAGATCGGCGAAGAATTGAAAGTGGACTATGTCCTCGAGCTCAATCTCCACGCCGTAAAGGGATCCCTTTCGGCCCTGGCCGAGCTCAGCAGCGTGCGCGACAATGCGATCCATGACTCCTGGAAAGAGGAGTATGCGGCGATCTCGGACATCCAGGCCAGGCTTCCGGGCTCTCTCTCCGACAGGCTCAGGCTAGCCTTGCCGTTCCCCCGCAGGAAGGCGATCCCCCAAAACGCCTATATGGCCTACCTCAACGGCTGGAACGCCGAGAAACAATACCGGAATTCGGCGAATCCTCAAGAGTTCGCTGCCGCACTCGGCCATTACGAAGCCGCCCTGAAAGGCGATCTCGAATACGCCAAAGCGTACGTCGGGATCGGCAATATTTATCAGATCCGGTTCTTTTCTTCTCCAGGGAAAAGAGACAGCGGTGACTTCGATAAGATGAAGGAGGCCTACGAGATGGCCTATGCGATAGATCCCCAGCTGGCGGAAGCCAACGCCGGCCTGGCCTGGACCTATTTTTTCCGGGAGGACCTGACAAACGCCGACAGGTACTACCGGGAGGCCGTGAAGCTGGCGCCGGAGAATGCCGAGGCCCTCTTCAATTTCGCCTCTTTCCTTCGGGATATCGGGCTGTACGATCAGGCGGTCCCCTTCTTTGAAAAGGCCTCCGAGATCGATCCCGTCTGGGCTGAATACGTCTATCAGCTGGCCCGCTGCCGGATGTACAAAGGCGATTTCGAAGGGGCGATGAAGGATGCTATAAGCGGCCTTGCGAAGCAGCCGAAAAACGAGGAACTCCGGCTTCTTCAGGCCTTCCTCCTGATCACGGCGGGGAAGCCCGAAGAGGCCGCCGCGGGAATCGCCGACGTCTCAAAGACAGATCCCGGCAACGCCTCGGTCCTCCACCTCCGGGCGCTTCTCCTGGCGGTCCAAGGGAAAAGGACGGCGGCTCTCGATCTTCTCAAGGGGCGTGATCAGGTTCTCGAGTCCTCCTGCTTCTCTCTCGTCTATGCGGTCCTGGGCATGAAAGACAAGGCCGTGGACAACATCGGAGAGGTCATCAACCATGGATTCGAGAAGCTGGGGACCTATATTTATACCTATGTGTATCTGAAGAACTGCCCGTTTTTCAGAGGGCTCCAGGACGATCCGCGCTTCCAGTTCATTCTCAGCAGCGCGGAACGGGAATACCAGAGAAACATGAGGCTCTACGGCAGCCGAAAGACATGACCACAAGCGAAATCCCTCCCACGAGGAGGGAGATAACAAATTCAGCCAAGGAGGGAGTCGATGACCAACATCGACAGGCATTTCCAAGAGAGGATTTCAGCGCATTACCGGAGCGTTGAAAGACTCTATCAAGAAGGGGTCAGGCCAGGCGGCAGGAAGCCCATCAGGAAGATTGGCCAGCTGATCGGGCCGAACGTCCTCCTGGGGACGCCTCGGGGCCAGAGGATCCAGGGAATCCGGGCCATCGGGGATTTTTTTGAAGGCATGCGACGGCAGGGGAAGGTCGGGCTCACGTTCCGCCTCAAGCGCTTCTGGATATTGCCCACGGCCAATCCTGTCAAGGCGGCCAACTCGAAGCGCAGAATGGTCCCGGTCAAGCACACTTGCTACTACATTATGGAATTTCGCCTCAAGGGAAGCGTTTTGACCGGGGCATTGACCGGGACGGCCCTGCACCTTGCCGGGTGCCCCATTAAACCCTAGGGCCTTTGGCCTCAGTCGATCCCGACAAGCCGGATCCGGACCTGACGTGATTTGCCGTCGCGCTCGACGGTCAATGTCACCGTGTTCCCGATCTTGTAGTTGTCCAGGGCGTCGAAGAGGTCGCTGTACGACTTGATCTTCGTCCCTTCAATGGCCGTGATGATGTCGCGGATGTAGAGCCGGCCGAAGGTGTCGCGGGCCAGGCCCCGCAGCCCGAGCTCATAGGCCTGGCTCGTTCGCGGCACGTCCCGGATGACGGCGCCTTCGACCCCGGCGCTCTGGGCATATTCATCGTTCAGAAATGTCAGGCCGCCGATCCCCGGGTGGGTGACCTTGCCGAATTGAATGATCTCCGGCACGATCTTCTTGATCGTGTCCACGGGCAGCGCGAAGCCGACGCCGCTCGACGTTCCGGACGGGCTGATGATCATCGTGTTCATGCCGATCAGCTCGCCGGACGAATCGAGGAGAGGTCCTCCCGAGTTTCCGGGATTGATGGAGGCGTCGGTCTGGATCATGTCGCGGATCGTGATTCCGCCTGCCCCGGGCATGCTCCGGCCGAGCGCGCTGACGATCCCCGTCGTGACCGTGTGATCGAAGCCGAAGGGGTTGCCGATGGCGATGACCTTCTGTCCGACGAGAAGGTTCCTTGAGCTCCCGACCTGGACCGGCTGAAGACCGGACAATTTCTCCCCGAGCTCGAGCACGGCGATGTCCTTGGCCGGCTCCCTTCCGATGAGCTTGGCCTCGACCTGTTTCTGGTCAGGCAGAGTGACCATGAATTTGACGCCGTCCTCGATGACGTGGAAGTTGGTGACGATATGGCCCTTGTCGTCCCAGACGAAGCCCGAGCCGCTGCCCCGGGCGACCGGTTGGTCCGACTGGAAGAAGAAATTGCTGATGTACTGCATGTTCGTGATGAAGACGACGGAGTGCTTGGTCCTCTTAACGATGTCGATCGTGTTCTGTTCGTCCGCAGTGAAAGCTCTCGGCATCGCGGGCTCGGCCTGTGCCCGGGCCGCGGCGGAGCCGGCCGCGTAGGGCTGAGGAGGCGATGACCGGACGTCGACCGGGGTCGCGTCCGGCCAGGAGGCCCGGGCCTGCGACGACGGCGTTCCGGAATCTGAGCAGGCCAGAAGAGCGAAGCCCAGAATCAGAGAAATGGACAGAAAGACGGCGTTTTTCTTCATGGGGATCGTCCTTTCGGCTCCTATTATACAGAACAAGCCGCAAAATGGAACGGCCGTTTGAGCTTCCCGGGACGGCCCGGCGAGAATCCATACGGACCGGCCCCGACGTTGCCCTCCGTTTGGCGGCGGGGAGGGAAAGTGATATATTTATGGTCCAGCCCCGTGGCGGGCCGGGCAGCACCCGGCCGCCCGTTCGGGAATCGCTTTTTCGGGGCGCGCCTCCGAAATGGATTCGAGGAACCCATGAAGATCGAACTGACGAAAGAACAACTCGCCGGCCTGGCCAAGCTCGTTTACCTGGGCAACTGGCTGGCCAACAGCTGGCGCAACGAAGAGGTCATCGAGGAATACGATGAGATCGAGAGCCTCGTGCTGGCCGCGGCCGCCAAGAACGGCCTCGAAGATTACGTCGAGTTCGACGAAGACGGCAAGAAGGCCTTCCCTTCGGCCGAGCTCGAAGAGAAGATGACCGAAACCGTCGATTTCTACAACGACAACACGTTCTGGGACCAGCTCATCTACCGGATGGCCGACCGCGACTATGTGCGGAAGTTCGGCGAGGAGGCCTTCGACGAGCTGACCACCGAGGCGGGCATGGCCAAGGAGCGCCCGCTCATCGAGAAGTACGAGAAGGAGTTCAATGAGCACGGCCTCGACCGGGTCGAGGTCCGCCGCGACAACTGAAGAGCGTTCTCGCCGCACATCCTCTTTGGTGAGCGGGGGCAAGAACCGCCCCTTGCTCCCCGGGCCCCTGAGAACCAGTCCCGTCGGTTCCCCCGTCGCAAAGCCGCCGGGCCCACCTCCGCTACGGGGATCATCAGGGCGGTCCTCGCCCCCGCTTTAGGAGATAAGGATTCCGCCCCTTGCTTCCCGGCCTTCTCGGAAGCCCTCAGGGATTGATTTTTTCCCGCCAGGTCCAATCGTCGTCCTTGTCCATGATGAGCTTGGTCATCTGGCTCATCCGCCCCCCGTCGTCCTTCCGGTTTGAGCCGAAGCTGTAGATGAGCAGCTCGCCGTTCACGATTTTATAGACGAGCGGCTTTCCGGTGAACGGATCGATCGGGACCTCGGGCAGGATCCTTGGAACGAGGGCTTCGAGATTTTCCGGGTAGTGTCCCGTATCTCTTTTATAGACCTTGCAGGCCAGGCCGGCGCGTGTCGTGAGCATCACGGCCTCGAACGAGGCCTCTTTGAGGAAAACGCTGTGAAATTCCGGGAATGGGACGCCCGTCGGCGCGTAATACCATGGGACGCGCTCGAGATGCCTCTCGTTCAGGAATTCGTCCTGTTCGTAATACGGCTCTCCGGCGATAGTTTGCAGCTGTCCGTATCTTCTATGAATCCAGATGAGTTGGGATTTCAGGATCGGCCGGACCAGCCACAGATGGAAGCTGCCGATAGTCTTTCCGCCTCGGCCGATGACGAGAGACAACGGAAAAACCCACGGAGCCTCTCCGATCGCCCGGAGGCCCCAATCCAGCCCAAAGGCCCTTTCAAAGGCGACACAACGGTTGAACCTGGCGCGCCAGGTGCCGGCGTCCATTTCTTTCATCCAGGACTCCAGATCTCCTGGTTCCATCGCCGTCCCTCGGGCGACCCATTGGAAGGCGAAGAGCATCTGCTTGGCCTCTGCGATGGCGACAAGAGTGTTGATGAGGGACGGTTCGTCCATGGTTCTCCAGGCGAGACGCAGGCCGACTTGGCATTCTGCCAGGGCCCCCGGGATATCTCCCCGGTCACCGCAGAGGGTCGCTTCCGCGGCCAGGAGCTTCGTCATGTGGATCAGACTGGTGAGCCTCCGCGTGCTGGGGGCGTATAGGGTACCGTTCCAGTCTCCGAATCCAAGACACGGCCGGGCCGAGGCTTCCGCGGCCAAGTCCAGGACCTTCCTGTTCTTTTCGACCAGGCGACTCAGGTCCTTACGGAGCTTATCGTCCAGCGGCTTTTCAAAGTCCCACTCGTTCGTCAATCGAGCCATCGCGGGGCCGTCCTGCTTTTCGATCAGCATGAGGGCTTCCGCAGCTCTCCGGAGTGGCTCGCCGTTGGAGGCATCGGGGCAGTCGGGAAGCAGAGCTTTGGGGGAGAGCGGGATCCCTTCGGCCTTGGCTTGGGCGAGGTACTTTTCGAGTGCCTTCCCGGTTGTGCAGTTGAATACGGCCCGGACGAGCAGGGCCAAGGTCACCACGGCGACCAGGACGACCAGGATCCTAACGAGTATCCTTTTTGCTTTCGCTGCCATCGAAATCCTCCGTCAACAGTTCCTTGAGAATTTCCTCCCGGCGGAGCGGCTCGCCCTTTTCACGAAGCTCGGCCGCGGTTTCGCTTCGGGCAAGGAGCTTCCCGGCGACGGGCTCTCCCAGCACTTCGGCCAGGGCGCGGCTCCCGTCGTCCGTCCAGCTCGTCGCCGGCCGCGACCCGTCGAGGAGGGCCTCGAGACGATGAGTTTGTGAGCGAGAAATGAAGCCGTCGGCCAAGAAGACAACCAGGATCACGGCCGCGCACGCGGCGAGGCACCATCGGAGCAGGGGAGTCGTCCAAGCCGACCCTTCTTTATGTTTCGCGGCCGCGTCCAAAACCCTCCGCCTCAGTCCGGGCGGCGCCGGTTTCACCTGGATCTCCTTGAGCCGTTCCTCGACGTCCCGCGCCTCGTCCTCGTTCATATCTTCCCCTCCAGGAGCGAGCGGAGCTTTTCGATCCCGTAACGGTACCGGCTGGCGGCCGTGTTGGCCGGGACTTCGCACACGGCCGCGATCTCCTTGAACGAAAAGCCCTCGAAGACCTTAAGGATGATCACGTCTCTCTGTTCGTCGGGAAGCCCGCCCAGGGCCCGGGCCAAGGCCGCGGGCCGGGCCTCGTCGGGACCCTCGATGACAGAGGCCAGGCTGTCCCGTTCTCCGGGATCCGACGCCTCCTCTGCGCGACGCCTGATCCGCTTTGCGAGATGCCGGTTGGCCTCGTTCCTCAGGACCCTGAAGGCGAAAGCCCTCGGGTTCCGGACGAGCGCCCGGCGCACGGAGTATCGGGCCAGCCGGCAGAAGGCTTCCTGGAGGACATCCTCGGCGTCCTCTGGGGAACCGAGCCTGAGGGCCAGATAGCGGTACATCTTCTCTCCGTAGCGGTCGTAGAGCTCGTCCAGGTTCATCGCCTTCCGGTTTCCGTCCGCTCTACCTCTATAGACCCGTCCCCGAAGCCGTTTTGTCTATTTGCTTCCGATTCTAGGCGGGATCGTGGCCCGCGGCAATCGAATTGATTTTCCCTCTTGACAAACGGCCTGGGACGGATTATTTTATATTAGGTGAACAAAATGGTAAACAAAATCCGAAGGGAACTCACTCTCAGGCAGACGGCCGTCCTGAAGGCTGTAGAGGACTTCGTCCTCGAGCACGGCTGCGCCCCGACCGTCCGCGGCCTGGCCGCCTTGCTTCGGATGGCCAACCCCTCGGCCGTTTTCAAGCACCTCGTGAGCCTCGAGCGGAAGGGCTATCTCACCCGCGAGGGGGGCGAGATCCGGGTGGCCGGTTTCCCGGCCCTTCTCGACAGCCAGGTCAGGGTGCCGGTGGCCGGGCTCGTCCCGGCCGGCGGGCCGCAGGAAGCCTTCGACATCTCGGGCGAGGCCATGGACGTCCCGTCCTGGATGGTCGGCCGCCGCCGCGGGAACGTCTTCTGCATCCGGGTGGACGGCAAGAGCATGATCGACGCCTACATCGACGACGGCGATCACGTCCTGCTCGAGCGGACCAACACGGCCAGCTCGGGGGAGATGGTGGTGGCTATGCTCGGGGACGGTTCGGTGACCCTGAAACGCCTGAAGAGGGACGACGGCCAGGTCCTCCTCGTCCCGGAGAACCCGGCTTATCAGCCGATCGCGGCGCCGGACGCGAAGATCCTCGGCCGGGTCATCGGGGTCTTGAGGAAGTATTGAGCGGGGAGCGGGCCGTGAGATGACGCGCTGAGCCGTCCCGCGGCCCGCTTCGAAAAAATAAAGTTCGTGAAAATGAGAGGGAGAGGTATGCTCGTCTCGACAGAGGCGGCGGCCCTGCGCGGGAAAAAGGGGGCACTCCCCTCCGGGGACAGTCCCCCAAGGACGGGCCGGTATGTTGTCCACGTCGACATCGACGCCTTTTTCGCCGCGGTCGAGGTTCTGCTCAATCCGGAGCTCAAGGGCAAGCCGGTCATCGTCGGCGGCCTGCCCCACGAGCGCGGCGTGGCCTCGACCTGCTCCTACGAGGCCCGCGCGTACGGCGTCCACTCCGGCATGCCCCTCCGCCGATGCTACCAGCTCTGCCCCCAGGGGGTCTTCGTCCGCGGCAGCTACCAGGTCTACCAGACCTTTTCCGAGCGCTTCTTCCGCGTCCTCCACGCTTACACGCCCGACGTCGAGGAGGCGTCCCTCGACGAGGCCTATCTCGAGCTCACGCGGTGCGGTCGCCTCTATCCGTCGTTCGCGGAGGCGGCCCGGGACATGAAGCGCCGGGTTGAGCGCGAGCTCGGGATCACGGTTTCGGTCGGGGCCGCCCCGAACAAGATCATGGCCAAGCTTGCGACGCGCAAGGCCAAGCCCGCCGGCTTCTTCGAGGTCCGGGAGGGCGAGGAGGGAGAGTTCCTGCGCGGCCTTCCGATCGAGGCGCTCCCCGGCATCGGCCCCAAGGCCCAGGTCGTCCTGCGGCTGATGAACATCCATAAACTCGGCGAGCTCTGGGGCCTGCCGCGGGCGACCCTCCATTCCCTCTTCGGCGAGGGCGGCGAGGACCTCTATCTCCAGTCGCGCGGGATCGACAGCCGGCCCCTGGCCGTGCGCACCCTGCCGAAGTCGGTGTCGCGGGAGACGACGTTTCTCAAGGATCTCTGGGACCGCAGGATGCTCCTCGCGCACCTCGCCTACCTCTGCGACCGGCTGACGCTCGGCCTGCGGGAGGACCGCCTCTACGCCCACGTCATCGAGGTCAAAGCCCGCTACTCGGACTTCCGGACCGAGATCAAGCGGCGGCTGGTCCTGACGCCTCTCCAGGAGATGGGCAAGATCTACAAGATCGCTGAGGAGCTGTTCCTGGAGCTTGTCGAGGGGTCGCGGCTGGCCCTGCGGCTGGTCGGGGTCAAGGCCGCGGACCTCGTCCGGGTGCGGCCGCTCTCGCTCTTCGAGCCGTACTCGGAGCGGCCCGAGAGGCTGGGCCGGGCGGTCGACAGCGTCCGGGAGAAATACGGCTTCGGGTCCGTGCTCACGGCCCGGGAGAAGATGCTCGACGCGGTTTACGCCTTCGAACCGCGGCGCGGCTACGTGCTGAAGACGGCGTCGCTGACGAAGTGAGGGGGAGAAAGGAGGAGCGCGCGCCCATGTTCATCCCCCTCCGCATCCACTCCGTCTACAGCCGGGGGAAGGGGAGCATCACGCTCGCGGAGGTCCGGGGCTGGCTCGTGCGCCGGCGGGTCCCGGCGGCGGCCCTCGCGGACATCGGGAACCTCTACGGCTGGGGCCAGTGGAAGCGGGCGGCGGAGGCCGGCGGCTTCAAACCCCTCTTCGGCTGTGAGCTCGAGGCCGGCGGCCGGCGGTTCGTCTTCCTCGCGCGCGGCCGCGAGGGCTACGGCAACCTCATGGAGACTTTCAACCGGAGGGAGATCCGGGACCCGTCGGGCCTCGCCGTCATCTATGTTCCCGAGGGCCCGTCCCCGAAACGGGACCGCCCCTCCGGGGCGGCCGGGGCATGGCCCGGCGAGGCGGCGATGCTGGCCGAACTCCGCGAAAAGATCCCGCCGGGGGATTTCTACCTCGGCGCCGACTTCTCGAATTTCGCGCGGGTCATGGGCCTCGCCTCGGGCGACGGCGAACGCGGTCCGGTTTCGGAGGCCTGCCCTCCGGGCCCCGCGAAGGGCCTGCCGGTCGTCTGGGCCGGCGCCCTGAAATACCTCGCGAGCCCGGAGCGGCTCGTCCTCCTCCGGGCCGTCGAGGAGAAGATCCCCTATCCGCCCGAGCGCGACAGGCTCCTTCCCAGGGTCGGGCTCTTCGGGCCCGGACAGGAGGCCCTTGTCCTCCGCCGTTTCGGCGACGCCGCCCGGCCCGCCCTCGCCCGTACCTTCGAGGTCGCCGAGAAGTGCGACTTCGCCTTTGACGATATCGTGCCCAACCTCCCGGCCGACCTCTTCCCACGGACCCTCCGCGAGGTCGTCATGGACCGGCTGAAGGAGGCGAAGAGCCTGAGCTGGCGCGAGCGGCAGCGGGCCCGCCGCGAGCTGGCCGCCGTCGAGGGCTCCGGCTTCGGCCCCTACTTCCTCGTCGTCCACGACATCGTCGAGTTCGCCCGGCGCCGCGGCATCCTCCACAACCTGCGGGGCTCGGGCGCGTCGTCGTTCCTGGCTTATCTCCTCGGCGTCTCCCACGTCAATCCCATGGAGTTCGAACTCTATTTCGAGCGCTTCCTCAACCGCGGACGGCCCGACCCGCCGGACATCGACATCGACTTCGATTCGAGCCGCCGCGACGAGGTCCTGAACTACGTCCTCGAGACCTACGGGGCGGGGAAGACGGGCGCGGCCTACGTCTGCAGCCTCAAGAACTTCGGGGCGCGGTCGGCGCTCTACGAGACGCTTCGGGCGTTCGGCGCCCCGCCCGAGGAGGCGCGGGGGCACAGCCGGCGCGTTCCCTATTTCGCTGAGCCGGGATTCCTGAGGACGGCCCCGCCGGCGCCCGGTTTCCTCGAGGCCTGGAAGCTCGCCGCGGGGCTCCAGGACGTCTACCGCGAGGTTTCGCTCCACGTGGGCGGCGTCATCCTGACGCCCGCGCCGGTCGAACGGCGCCTCCCGCTCGAAACCTCGGCCAATGGGCTGCGGATGACCCACTTCGACAGGGACGCGGTCGAGGACCTGCGGCTGATCAAGCTCGACCTCCTCTCGGTGCGGGGGCTGGCGGCGATCTCCGAGACGAAAAACAGGCTTCGGCTGCGGACGATCCCGCCGGGAGACGCGAAAACCTACGCGGCGCTCCGGGCGGCGAAGACCATCGGCTGCTTCCAGGTCGAGAGCCCGGCCATGATGAACCTGCTGCGTCGGATGAAGCCGGCCGATATCTTCGAGATCACCCAGGCGCTGGCCCTCGTCCGGCCCGGCCCGACCGAAAGCGGCATGAAGGAGGCGCTCCTGCGGCGCCGGAGCGGCAGGAGCGTTCATCCCCTGGGAGCCGGAGCCGACGGGGGAGGGCTGGGCACGGCCGGCGGCGACACCCTCCTGGCCCGCATCCTGCCGGAAACGGGCGGGATCCTCCTCTACGAGGAGCAGGTCATGCAGATCGCCGAGCGGGCGGCCGGGATGCCGCCCGAGGAGGGGGACCTGCTGCGGCGCAGCCTGAAGAGTGCAGGCGGGGATCCGGCCCTCCGCGAAAGATTCTTCCGGGAGGCGGCCGAGCGCGGGTACGCGGCGCCGGAGGTCGAGCGCCTGTGGCGGACCATGGAGAAGTTCTCCTCCTACTCCTTCAACAAGGCCCACAGCGCCTCGTACGCCCACATGGCCTACCAAGCCGTCTACCTCAAGGTCCACCATCCGGGGCCGTACTTCGCGGCCGTGCTGAACGCGGGCGGGGGCTACTACGGCCTCGCCGAGTACGCCGCGGAGGCGAAACGGAACGGGATCCGGATCCTGGCGCCGGACGCCAACCGAAGCTTCTACGGGTTCGAGGTGGAGAGCGGGCGGGAGGGAGAGGCGATCCGCGTCGGGTTCACCTCGATCAAGGGGCTGGGGATAAAGACGATCGATCGTCTCGTCGGCGAGCGGACGAACGGCGGCGAATACGTCTCGATCGAAGACTTCCTGGCCCGCATCAAGCCGACCAAGGCGGAGCTTCTGGCCCTCATTCGGGCGGGCGTCTTCGATTCCCTCGAGCCGCGGCGGACGCGCCAGATCCTCCGCTACTTCCAGGGTCTCGAGCACATGGAGGAGGTCGCGGACGTCGCCTCGTCCGAGAAGCGGCGGATGCTCTACGAATCGCTCGGCTTCCTCCCGGACGGGGACGAGCTCGACCTCTACGAAGGCCACCGTCCGGACCTCAGGATCAGGGATCTTGAGGGCTGCGCCGGCGCGATGGTCGAGCTCGTGCTGCGGGTCGTGGACGCCCGCCAGAGGGTGACGTACGGGGCAAACGGAGGCTTCGGGCGAAGCGGCGCGCCGCCCGGCGGAAACGGCGGCCGGGGAGGGGGCGGCGAGCGCGGAAGTGAGAGGCCGGGCGGGCCGCGGTATTTCTACCTGTTCGAGGACGAAACAGGCCTTCTCGAAGGAATCGGGGAGAACTGCTGTATGACGTACGGCAGCCCGCCGGTCTGCTTCCTGCGGGCCGAGGTGCGGAAGGACGGCGAGGGCGTCCCCAAAGCCTTCAACTGCTCCTTCCTGAGGTCGTTCTGATGTTCATTCTCAGGATATTTCCCAGAAGCGCAGCTCCGAGTTCTTCCACTGCGCTTCTGATGGACGCACCACAAATGGCGCGTCCTGCTGGAGGCTGACATGAGCGCCTATCGTTTTCCGGTGATCGTGGCCAAGGACGCGGCAGGATGGGAAGCCTTTTGTCCGGATTTCCCAGACTGCCGGGCCCGGGGCTCCTCCTATGAGGACGCGGTCGACAATCTCCGCGGTCTCGTCCAGGTCCTCGTCGAGGACGGCCTCGGCGACGACGAGACGATGTCCCGGCCGGAGGCCCTAAGCCTCACCACTCTGGATTTGTCTTTGTAAGGAGGGCTCTCGTTTCGGGAAGATAGGGCCCGGCTGCTGAAGCGCTCCCGAAGCGGGCTATATCAGCTTTTCGGCCTTGATCAGGTTGGTCGTTCCCTCCACGCCGAGCGGAACCCCGGCCGTGATGACCACGTTCTCACCGCGCGCCGCGATCCGCGCCTTGAGAACCGCGCGGCGCGCCTGCCGGATCATCGCGTCGGCCGTTTTCAGCCTCCGGCTCAGGATCGGGACGACACCCCAAACGAGGGCCAAACGGCGGTACGTGCGCGAGTGCGGCGTTGGCGCGGCGATGCAGCATGCCGGCCGGCAACGGGAAACAAGTCGGGCCGTGCTCCCCGAAGACGTGAAGGTGATCAGGCATGCCGCCCGGATGCTCTCGGCCAGGGCGCAGGCGGAAAGGGCCACGGCTTCGGCCAGGGTCCGGACGGGCGCGTCATCCCACTTCCGGGTCCAGGCCTCGTACGGAAAGGCGGATTCCGCGTCTGCGGCGACCTTGGCCATGGTCCGGACGGCCTCGACAGGGTAGCGGCCGACGGCGGTTTCCTCGGAGAGCATGACGGCGTCGGTCCCGTCGAAGACGGCGTTGGCCACGTCCGTGACCTCGGCCCGGGTCGGCCGGGGATTGTCCACCATGGAGCGCAACATCTGGGTCGCGGTGATGACCGGCTTGGCGCTCTGATTGGCCTTGCGGATCAGCATTTTCTGGACCTGCGGGACGTTCTCCAGGGGCGTTTCTACGCCGAGGTCCCCCCTCGCGACCATGATCCCGTCGGCGGCGGAAATGATCCTGTCGATATGATCCAGAGCTTCGTGTTTTTCGATCTTGGCGACGATTGGGATGGACGCGCCGCGGCTCTCGATGAACCGCCGGGCCTGTAAAATATCCCCCTCTTTTCGGACGAAGGACAGGGCGACGAAATCCACGCCGTGCTTGATGCCGAACGCCAGGTCCTTCCTATCCTTTGCGGTCAGACTCGGAATCTTGAGAGACCGCGTGGGGACGTTGATTCCCTTGTGGGAGCTGAGCGGCCCGCCGATGACGACCCGGCAGACGATATCCTCGGCCGTGTGTGAGAGAACGGCGAGCTCCAGGGCCCCATCGCTCAGAAGAAGCGAATCCCCAGGCCGGACCTCTCTGGGAAGGCCGGAATAGGTGACGGAAGCCTGTCCGTCGTTGCCTGGCACACGCCGGCTGGTCAGAGTGAACCTGGCCCCGGGTTTGAGAATGACCTGGCCGGACGAGATCTCGCCGATCCGGATCTTCGGGCCAGCCAGGTCCTGCAGTATAGCGACAGGACGGCCGACCTCACGTGAGAGCCTGCGGATGAAGCGGATGACCACGAGGTACTCGGCGTGCGTGCCGTGCGAGAAGTTCAGCCGGGCGACGTCCATTCCCGAGAGGATGAGCCGCTTCAGGACTTGGGGCGACCGGGTGGCGGGGCCTATGGTACAAACGATTTTCGTTCTCGCCATGAGCGTGCCCCCGGATATTTCATCGGCCTTCGCGCCTCGGCCTTTCCAGCATGGGCCCTTTGGCGCAGCTTGTCAACCCGCAGCCGCCTATTTTCGCTTGTCCGGATAAGGCGGATGCTTGGGGACCTCAACCGGCTCCTTTCGGATTTCCTCCTGGAGGTATTTGACGGCCGCCTCGAGCTGGGCGTCGGGGAGCGTGGAGTATTCCTGGGTGGAGTAGATGATTTTTCCGTCCGGCGTCCAGCCGACGGCCGTCGAGGTTTGAGCCGAGAACGTGCGGCGCACCGGCAGCCCGCCGGCGAGCGGCATCGTGTAGACCTCGGTCGGGCCCTCGTACTGGACGGAGAACGCGACCATCGTCCCGTCGGGGAAGATGGCCGCGTTGGTCTCGAGCCCGGGATGCGTCGTCAGACGTACGGCGGTTCCGCCGTTGACGTCGACGGTCCAGAGGTCGCCCTCGGAGGTGAAGACGACAGTGTTTCCGTGGATGGCCGGGAACCGGTAATACCCGTTCCTCCCGGCCGAAAAAAGCGGGTCGGCGGCCGCTGTTTTTCAACTGCCTTGTTTTTTGCCGGCGGGTCTGACATAATGAACCCGCTTGGCAGGCGTTCCTGGCCTGCCCCACGGGGAGGGACAAGAATGGGAAATACGAAGACCATCTGGGTCGGCGACATCGCGCCGGACTTCACTTTGAAGGACCACAACGACCGGGAGTTCAGGCTCTCATCGTTCGTAGGGAAAAAGGTTCTTCTGTCTTTTCATCCGCTGGCTTGGACACGGGTCTGTGCCGACCAGATGAAGGCCCTCGAGGCGGCCGCGGAGACGTTCCGGGAGCTCAACACAGTGGCCGTCGGCATCAGCGTCGATTCTTTTCCCGCGAAGCACGCCTGGGCCAGGGAGCTGGAGATCAAGGAGACACGCCTTCTCTGCGATTTCTGGCCTCACGGCGCGGTGGCTCACGCTCTGGGGGTCTTCCGCGAGGACGACGGCTTCTCCGAGCGGGCCAACATCATCGTCGACGGGCAGGGGCTCGTGGCTTTCATCCAGGTCTACGATATCCCCCAGGTCCCGGACCTCGGCGAGGTCATCGCCTTCCTGAAAAAATAGCGGATGGATAAAGGCCGGATCCTGGTCGCGGGGGGAACGGGATTCATCGGCCGCGTCCTCGCGGCGGACTTGGCCGCCTCGGGACATGAGGTCATCGACGCTGACGCTTGTCCCGGTGAAGAGGATCCGCTCCGGCGTATATCCCACGGCCGGGGCTTCAGCGACCTCGTTCGGGAAGACGGCGTCGATCCGGGCTCCCTTCTCTTGGAGGAAGGAGGCGATTCCCGGATGGGGATTGGCCTTCAGGGCATAGCAGATCCAGGCTTCGCGCGACGTCCTCCGGGTGAATTCCTCCGCCAGGAAGGCGAACCGGGAGCTGATCGCCTTGCGCCCGTAGACGTAGACGGGCGTTCCGAACCGTCCGGCCAGATCCTCGGCTTTCCGGCCGGCCAAATAGAGCTTGTTCCTCCGGACGAACGCGAAATCATTCTCCCACCATCTCATGACCGGCCGCCGCCGCCCCCCGAATCCGGGTCGCGGCCTTTTCCGAAGAGGTCCATCTGGCCGTTACGGATCTTGCGCACGATCTCCCGGAGGACGGGGTACTTCTCGAGCAGGAGCTCGGGGACGTCGACCTTCTGGCCGGTGATCATGTTCCGGATTTGGAGGGCGTTGGCCATGGCCTGGCCCCGGTAGTGGTTGTTCGTGATCACGTAAACCTTGCTGCTCTTCGTCCCGAGGTCCTTGATGCGCTGGATCCAGTCCTCGAGCTCGTCCTTTGTGTAGAGGTAATCGTAGCGGTCGTCCCGGCCGGCGTCCTCGCGGAACCAGTCCCTGTAATTCCGGCCGTGGAACCGGACGTAGGCGAAGTCCGGATTGGTGTTGACGGCCGAGGGCACGATCGAGTTCTTGAAGAGCGGCTGATCGATGTTGCAGAAAGCGACGCGAAGCTCGCGGAGCAGGCCGTAAAAGGCGGGTGTGTCCCATGTTGCATGCCGGACCTCGAGGGCGATCGGGAAGCCGGAGAAATGCTCGAAGAGGCGGACGAGGTAGTCTGTGTTCTCCGGCGTTCCGGCGAACGACCACGGGAACTGGACGAGGAGGGCGGCCAGCCGGTTCCGCGCGAGGAGGAGCTCGACGCCGGCCTTGAACTCGTCGACTTCCTTTTGGGAAAAGCCTTTTCTCTGATGCGAAAAGAGCTGGTGGAGCTTGACGGAGAAGAGGAAATCCGGGTAACCCTCGACCTTCCGGAGCCAGGACAGGGCGAGGGCAGGCGTCGCTGGCCGGTAGAACGTGCTGTTGATCTCGACGATGTCGATGTAGTTCGCGAGGAAGAGCAGCGGATGAAAGCCGCGGCCCTTGGCGAGAGGGTAGACGATCCCCTCCCAGTCCTCGTAGCTCCAGCCCGCGGTGCCGATGTAATAATGCGCCATTGAACGGACATATTTTATGAGAAACGGCCGGAAATCGCCAACAGGACCGCAAACGGTCCCACCCGGCCGGCGGCCGCGCTTTGACATGGGCTGCCGGGAAGCATATCCTGAGGGTGCCGATGACAGAGAAACCGCCCGACATGGCCGGCTTCGCGGCGGCCGTCCGCGATGCGCGGGCCCGGATCATAAAGGACATCGTCCGCACGCCCATCGAGTTTTCGAGGCCCCTGAGCGACATCGCTGGGGCCCGGGTGTTCGTCAAATGGGAATGCGACCAGATCACAGGTTCGTTCAAGCTCCGCGGTGCGCTCAACAAACTCCGCTCCCTGACGCCCGGGGAGCGCGCGCGCGGCGTCGTCTCCGCATCCACGGGTAACCACGGCCTGGCCATGGCGCACGCCGCGCGGCTCGAAGATGTCAGGCTGGAACTCTTTCTTCCGGAAACGGTGTCCGAGCTCAAGAAACGCCGGCTTGAAGAGCTCGGCGTTCGCACCCAGATTTTCGGGTCGAGTTGCGAGAAAACCGAGTCCCGCGCGCGCGAGCACGCCTCCCGCGAAGGCAGGGTCTTCGTCTCCCCCTACAACGATTGGGACATCATCTTCGGCGCCGGGACGGTCGGACTCGAGATCGCCGAAGACCTCCGCGGCGTCGAGGATGTCATCGTCCCCGTTGGAGGCGGAGGGCTCGTCGGCGGCATTGCCGGATATCTGAAGGCCGTCCGCCCCGCGGTGCGTACGGCCGGCGTCGAACCCGAAGCCTCGGCCTTCATGGCGGCCTCGATCGCCGCCGGGCGCCTCATCGACATCGACGAAAGGCCGACCGTGGCCGACGCCGTGGCCGGAGGCATTGAGCCCGGCTCGATCACCTTCCCCCTGTACCGTGAGGCTGTCGCCGAGACTCTTCTTGTCCCCGAAACGGCGATCGCGGCCTCCATGGCCCTCGTCTGGGAGCGCCATCGCCGAATGATCGAGGGAGCCGGCGCCCTGCCGCTGGCCGGCCTCCTCGCTTCTCCAGGTCCCTTCCGGGGCCGGACCGTCGTGCTCGTGACGAGCGGCGGTAACATCGCCCCGCAGCGTTTCCGGGAGGTCGCTGGGCTCTCACTCCAGGACGGCCCTTGAGCCCTCACTCCCGCGCCGCCCTCGGGACGGGGCGCCGCTTCGGTCTTGCCCCGACGCGCCGTTTGGAATATGATGAAGGCAGATCGCCGATGAGAAGGCCGGCTTTCCTCTGCGGACTCATCCTCGCTTGTCTTTGGCCGGCCGCCTGCAGAAAGGGCTCCCATGCCGCCCCGGTGAACTCGAGGCCCTACGTGATCGGCATCTTCCAATCCGTGGATTCTCCGACGGCCAACCAGGTCCGGAAGGGCATCCTCCAGGCCTTCGCCGACAGCGGGTTGCGCGGCGGCGAGAACATCCTCGTCCGCATCCGGATCGCCAACGGCGATATCTCCGAGGTCCAGCGGATCGCCCAGGCCTATGTCGACGAGAGATTGGACATGATCATCCCCCTCTCGACGCAGTGCCTGCAGGCGGCCCTCATCGCCGACCGGACGATCCCGATTGTCTTCGGCTCTGTCGCTACTCCCTTCATGGTTGGCGCGGGAAGCTCCGCGAAGGATCACCTGAGCTGGGTCACGGGCGTGGCCTCGACGGGACCCATCCGGCAGACCGTGCAGTTCATCCACGAGGTTTTGCCCAAGGCCCGGCGGCTCGGGACGCTCTGGACCCCCTCCGAGGTCAATTCAGAATATTATCTGCAGCTGGCCAGGGACGCGGCGGCGGAGATCGGACTTGATATCGTGGCCGTGCCCGTGGCGAGCGCCCACGACGTCCCCCAGTCGGCGCAGATCCTGATCAACGATAAGGTCGACGCCCTGTTCCCCATCTCGGACAACACCATCAATTCGGCCTTCGACGTCCTCGGGCGGGCGGCGGAAGAAAACCGTCTGCCCTTGTTCGGCTCCTTCATCAGGGCGGTCGACTTCGGGGCCTGCGCCGCCGTCGGCTTCAGCTTTTACGACATGGGTTATGACACCGGCCGGATCGCGGTCCGCGTCAAGAACGGGGAAAGCCCCGGCCGGATCCCCATCCAGGCCATGTCCGACGTCAAGATCGTCATCAACCTGGACGCGGCCGGCAAACAAGGGGTTGTCTTTCCCAAGAACGTCCTGGATAGAGCGGAGAGGGTCATCTCCTCGCCCCCGGAAAGCGGCGCGGGCGCGGAGGACCGTTTGCCCTGACCGCCCGGGCCTCGGGCCGTCCCACCTCCTGAGCCGTCTCCCGCCGCCGCAAGAAAATTCCCCGGCTTGGGGCGCCGTTACCGCCTCGGGGGGGGCGTCAAAAGGACGCCGGGAATACAGCCCGGCCCCCGCCCGTGGGCACGGCCCCGCGGATGGCCTTCTCCGTGAGCCGGATGCCGCGCCGGCAGGATTCCCTGAGGGCGGATCCGCGCGCGAAGAATCCCAGGATGGCGGCGGAGAGGAAGCACCCGGTGCCGTGGACGCTTTTCCCGACGCGCGCGTGATCGAAGACGGAACAGCGGACGCCGTCGTACAGGACGTCCACGGCCGCGCCCCGGAGATGACCGCCTTTGACCAGGCAGGGGACGCGGCTCGATTCGAATATGACGCGCGCGGCCCGTTCCATATCCTCGACCGTCCTCACGGGCATGCGCGCCAGGGCCGAGGCTTCGTAGAGGTTGGGCGTGATGAGGTCCGCGCGGCCCCTCAGTATCTCGAGATACCTGCCGACGGCGCTTTTCTCCATGAGACGGGACCCGGAACTCGAAAGGATCACGGGGTCGACGACCCGCGGCACTGACGGATTTGCGGAGAGGATGCGGGCGACGGCGGCCAGGTTCTCCAGGCTGCCCGTCATCCCGACCTTGATGCCGCTGAACCGGACTTCCTCGGCGAGGGTGAGGTATTGGCTTCGGACCAGCCAGGAGGGGAGGTAGACCGCTTTCGTGACCCGGGCAGAATTCTGGGCCGTGACCGAAGTCAGGACGCCGCCCCCCCTGAAGCCGAGGCGGTTGAAGACGCGGATGTCCAGGCCCGCTCCGGCCCCTCCCGAGGGGTCATACCCGGCGATGGTGAGGAGGTTTTCGGTCATCGCGGCGCCTCCCAGGAATTCTACCACAATCGGTCGGCCGCTGGGGCTGCCGGAGGCGCGGACGGAGGGGAGTTGACTTTTTCCCCCCGATATAATATAGGTCTTTAGACAAGATCCTGTTTGGAGGGAAGAATGATGAGATTGAAAACACTCTTTCTGGGCCTTCTGGTCCTCCTCCTGTCGACCTCGGGGCTCCTGGCCAACGGCTTCAACCTGAACGGGTTCGGCGCCCGGGCGGCCTCTATGGGCGGTGCCTTCGTCGGCCTGGCTGATGATTTCACGGCCGTCTTCTGGAACCCCGCCGGCCTGGCCCAGCTGAAGAAGGGCACTTTCGGCCTGACCGGGGATCTTCTCATCCCGTCGGGCACGTACACGCTGGACACCTTCAGCATGCAGACGAATACCAAGTATTATCCGGCCGGGCTCGTCGGCTACTTCCAGCCCATCGGTGACCGCGTGGTCGTGGGTCTCGGGGCCTACACCCTCTCCGGCCTCGGCGCGAACTGGAACAACACGGGGCTCGAGGCGGCGCTCGTCTCTCCGTATTCCACGACGCTCTTCACACCGGCCATTACGCCCTACAATTGGAACAGCATGATCGGCTCGATCTCGATCACGCCGGCCGTCGCGGTCAAGATCACGGATCAGATATTCGTCGGCGCCACGTTCAACATCAACTACGGGTTTTTCAAGATCAATGAATGGGCCCAATATACGACGATTCCTCTCACGCCTCCCGTGTTGCTGAACTTCGGCCAGGCAACACTCGATGTCAAAGGCTGGGGCTACGGGGCGACCTTCGGCCTGCTCGTCAAGCCGAACGACATCATCAGCTTCGGCGTGACCTACAGGACGGCGTCGACGTTCAAGCTGTCGGGCACCCAGTACATCGAGAACCTCCCCCTGATCGGCCCCTATCTCGAGGGCTCGCCGACCATCCCGGACACATCGAACGTGACCATGAACGTCACGAGCCCGATGTGGATCGCGGGCGGCCTGTCGCTCAAACCCATTAAGCGCCTGACCATCGACTTCGATCTGCAGTGGACCAATTGGAAGAAGATCGACCAGCTGACCATCGTCTTTAACAACGCCGTCTGGAACGCGATCGGAAAGATGGAGCAGGATATGCCTTTCAATTGGGCTGACAAGCTCCAGATCCGCGGCGGCGCGGAATACAGGTTCGGCGACTTCGCCGTCCGTGCGGGCTACTATCACGATCCTGCTCCCGCCCCGGACGAGACCATGAACATCCTGATTCCCAGCTTCACGTTCAACACCATCACCGCGGGAGTCGGATATCACAAGGGCGGGATCGGATTCGACTTGGGGCTGGAATACCTGATGGGCGAGAGTCGGACGATCGCTCCCGCGGAGGACAACATCCCCGGCTACTACCAGTTCCATATCTTGGTCCCGGAGCTCTCCCTGACCTTCGGCTGGTAATTTCGGCGGTTCAAACACCACGAGGGAGGGCGCGGGCCCTCCCTTTTTTATTCCCATGGACGCCGGTCGCGGCGTTTCCCCGTCGGGCCGGGCCCGCCCGGCACCCCAGAAGGCGGGATTGCGGGCCCGGTTTTTCCCATGCTAGAATGGCGGGGATGAGCGAGAAAGCCCGGCTGCACGCCGTCATCACGGGGCGGGTCCAGGGCGTCGCCTATCGCTACTTCGCCCAGAGGCACGCCCAGGCCTGCGGTGTCACAGGCTGGGTCAGGAACCTGTTCGACGGCCGGGTCGAAATTCTGGCCGAAGGAGAGCGAGAGAGGCTGGACCTTTTTCTCACCCGTCTCAGGGAAGGCCCCCGGATGGCTGCCGTGGACGCCGTCGACGTCCGATGGGACGCCTACAGCGGCGAATTCGCGGGCTTTGAGATCACCGGCCTCTGGTGAACTCCTCTTCGGCGCCGCTCCCGCGGGCCGGCGTTAAGGCTTCCCGGCGCTTTCGTGGGATTTCCGCCGGCATTCCTCGGAGCAGAAGAAGCGTTCCTGGCCGTCGCGGACCTCGCGGATAGCCTCTTCCTTGGGGATATATGTGTTGCAGACATCGTCCTTGACCATGATGCCCTGGACCTGGCGCCTGGAATCCGGCGCCGTCCTCGGACGGTTCAAGGACTTGAAAAAGCGGGCGACCTTGTAGGCGATGTACACGAGGAAGATGATGAAGGCGAGTTCGACGAGCTCTAACATTTTAAAACAAATGTAGGCGATTTCGTCGCCCCTGTCAACGAACCGGAAGAAAGGATCGGGACAGCGACGGGCTCGCCCTTATCCCCCGGCTCTCGCTTCCCCGGGCACCAGCCCCGTGCGTAATAGGGCATTATGCTGGCCCGAATCGGAAACTCGTTTAGGATATCTCCCAGAGGCACGGCTCCGTGTAACTCCGCTGCGCGTTTGATGGTCGCTTCTCAGCATCCGCTTCTTGCCGGACCCCCTCCGCTGCGGGGATTTCTAACAACCCCTGAGCCGCCGGTTTTCGTCTCAACGCACTCTATCGTCCGGCGATTTGAATGATGGGCCTAAATCCTGTATTCATTGACGCTTGATTCCCCGGCGAAGGGAAAGTAAGATTGTGGGGCAGCCGCGGAATTCGCATGGAAGCCTTCCTTACGCCCGAGCAGAGAGCCCTCAGACAGAGTGTGCGTGATTATTTCCGCCGGCGCCCGGCTCCGGACACCGGGGAAGGAGCCGGGGAGACGGCTGCGGCCGCCGGGGCCCTCTCGGGTTGGCTGGCGAAGCTGGCGGAGACTCGGGTCGGCATTCTCGAGCGCGCCATCGTCGTCGAGGAGGTCTCGGCCGTCTCGCCGCCGCTCGGCCGCGCACTCGTCCCGTCCGGAGACCAAACGGGCCTGTCTCCGGCGGAGATGACGGCCTCGGAAATCGCCGTGTCCCTCGGCCGGGCGGCCGGAGTCCTTGAGGCGTGCCAGCGTGCCGCCAGGGAAAAAGGGTTTTTCGAGAGCACGCTGATGGACCACCAACGGGCCCAGATGAGGCTCGCCGATGTCCTGTCCGGGCTGGAGGCCGCCCGGCTTCAGGCTTATCGGGCCTTCTCCCTCCTCGACCGGGGGGATTCGGGGCGCGGAGAGCGGGAGCTGGCCCGGGCGGCGGAGCGGGCCTCCCGGGTGGGCGCCGCTGCGCGCGACCTCGCGGCGGCGCTTCTCGCATCGGACTGGCTCGAGCGGGGACCGGAGATGCATGAAAGGAGCCGATCATGAAACTCGAAGCTCTGTACAAGAGAGCGGTCGCCGTTGGGGTGGCCCACGACCTGAGGGGGCCGGGCGAGGTCCGGAGGATCCTGGCCGAGGAAAGCAAGAGATTCAAAAAACTCCCGGCCGACGAGGCCAAGGCCTACGATCCGGACCGGCTCTTCAACCCGTTCTCCGATACGCGGATTCTCGCCGGAGTGCCGGAGACGGATGTCCGGCGGGTCATCGTGGGCATTGACATGGAAGTGGGCGAAGTGCTCCTGACACACGTCCTCAACCGGGACCTCGGCCGGAAGATCGATCTCATCATCGCCCACCACCCGGAGGGGTATGCTCTGGCCCGGCTCTCCGACGTCATGAGGCTGCAGCCGGACCTGCTCGCGACGTACGGCGTCAACGTGTCGGTGGCCGAACAGCTCATGGAGAAACGCATGGGGGAGGTCGAACGCCGGCTCCTCCCCGTCAATCACAACCGGGCGGTGGACGCCGCCCGGCTGCTGGGGATCGCGATGATGTGCATCCACACGCCGGCCGACAACTGCGTCGCGTCCTATCTCCAGGGCCGCTTCAAACGGGAGAAGCCGCGGAGGCTCAAGGATCTCCTTGACCTGCTCAACGGGATCCCCGAATACCTCAAGGCCGCCCGGATGTCGGCCGGCCCCAAGATCGTGAGCGGGTCCGAGAGCAACCGATGCGGCAAGATTTTCGTCGACATGACGGGCGGGACCGAGGGGCCGAAGACGATCTTCGAGCAGCAGGCGGTGAGCGGCATCAGCACGATCGTCGGCATGCATCTCAGCGAGGATGCCCTGGAGAACGCGAAGAAGGCCGGCCTGAACGTCGTCATCGCCGGCCACGTCTCGAGCGACACGCTGGGACTGAACCTGCTGTTCGACGAGATCGAGGCGAAGGGCCGGCTGGAATTCGTCGGCGCTTCGGGCTTCGAGCGGATACGGAAGTCCGACCGCTGAAGCGGGGCACGCTCAGCGGCGGACGCCCCCTTGGGTCATGACGGTCATGACCCGGAGCGCAAACGCCCTGGCGTCGGCGAGGTCGTGCTTGTCCGGATGAGTTGCGGCGGAGGCGGCCATATCGGCCCAGGCCTCGTGCTCCGGGGACTTCATCAGGGCGTCGATGGCGTCGATCGCCACCTTCCCCCGGCAGGAGAAGGTCCCGACGAGCGTAGCCCGGGAGAGGAGGACCGAGGCGTACTCGAGAGCTTCCCGCGACAGCGGACTCCCGGTCACCGCCCCGTGAGTGGAGAACAACGCGACGTTCGCGCCCGCCGGGATGCTCTTCAAAAAGACTTCCGCCGGATATGGAACGGTGTGGCCGTGGACCGGGAAACCGACGATGAAGTTCCGGTAGGCGGCCGGGTCGCCGGCGTCCCGCAAGGGCGTGAGGACCTTCTCCCCGGGGACGGCTTCGAAGATCGCCTCGGCGACTTTCCGGGTGTTTCCCGTCTGGCTGAGATAGGTCACAAGCGTCTTGGGCATGGCGGCGCTCCGTCCTCTCTTCCGGCCGGCTATTGTCTCAGAAAATCCCGGGGAAAGCCAATCATTCCTCGACGGGGAGCTCGACCGTCACGGCCGTACCGGCGCGGAGCCGGCTCGACACCCGGATCGTTCCTCCGTGCTCCTCGATGATCTTTTTGGCGATCGGCAGCCCCAGGCCCGTTCCCGAGTCCTTGGTGGAGAAATACGGATCGAAGATGCGGGCGATGGTCTCCGGGCTCATCCCCGAGCCGGAGTCGCGGACGACGATCGCGTAGGTCTTGTCCCCCCGGCTCAGCGAAACGGCGACCGTTCCCTTCCGGCTGATGGCCTCGACGGCGTTGGCGATGAGATTCCGGAAGGCGGTCTTCAGCTTCGCGGCGTCCCCCCGGGTCCGGAAGTCCCGGCCCTTCATCTGGATCTGAAACTGGATCCGCTCCGCGAGGAGCTTGCGGTACGGACGGAGCGTCTCCTCGAGGATTTCGGCGAGATCGACGGGGTCCTTGCGCGGGGTCGTGTCTCGGGCGATCTCCATGAACTCCTGGGCGATCCGCCGCAGGTTTTCGACCTCGCTGATGATGTAGGACATGGACTCCTGAAGGGCGCGGTCGAAGTCGCCTGTCCTGTCCTCGTAGACCTTGAGCACGTGCTCGGCCGAAAGCTGGATCGGCGTCAGGGGGTTCTTGATCTCGTGGGCGACCTTCCGGGCCATCTCGGTCCAGGCGACCTTCTTGCTCATCTCGGCCAGCTCCTGTTCGTGAGCCTTGAGATTCTTGACCATCGTGTTGAAGCCGTCGATGAGCGTCATCATTTCGTCGTGGGACCGGTGGTCGATCCGGACCTCGAGGTTGCCTAGGCTGACCTCTCGCGTTCCGGCGAGGAGCTTGCGGACCGGGACGATGATCATGGCCCGGATGCCGCGCGAGAAAAGGATGACGAGGATGATGAAGAACGCGACGAGGAGGACGAGGAACTCGACGATCTCGCGCGTGGCTCGTGCGATCTCCTGCTGTTCGAAAGGGAACGGCAGCGAGATGAACAGGGTCGCGTTCTTGGAGGCGTAGGGCACGGTCAGAGTCTCGAACGAGTACCCGCCGATCGTCGTCCGTTTGGTAAAGAACGGCTTCCTGAGATAGATGAGATTCTCGTAGGTCTCGCCGTCGAGCAGGTCAGGGAGCAGGCCGCTGTCGAAGAGCTCCCGGCGGCTGGAGGCCAGGAGCAGGGCGTCGCCGTAGATGTTGACGTCATTGGAGAGGGTCGAGCTGATCCAGAGGGCGAGGTCCTCCGAGGGGGCCAGATACGGAGACACGACCGTGTCCCGGATGATCAGGAAGGCCTCCATCAGGCCCTGCGCGTAGCTGGCGTGAATGGCCGTGTCCGCAACAAACCGCTCGGTGATGAGGCGGTCGAAGAGGTTCCGGGTGAAAACGGTGTACATGAGGAGTGGAATCAGCGCCACCGCCAGGAAGGCGGCATAGACTCGGTTGGAAAACGACCAGAGGGGACGCGTGAGCGTGGCGCGGTGCGCGAAGAGCGCGAAGAGCAGAAAGGCGGCCGCCGCGACGGCCAGGTCGAAGAAGAAGAGCCTCAGAAAATCCACAACCCGGCTACGGAAGCTCTTGACCGGGGTGAACAGGCTGTAGCAGCGGTCGCCGTCCCGGAAGAGGTAGGATTCGTAAGCGCTCCCCCCCTCCGCGAACCGGGACCAGAAGGCCGATCCCGGGATGGCCAGCCGCGCCAACTCCTCCGGGGATATCCCTGACGTCAATTTTTGCGGGTTGAAGAGGGGCGTCCCGTCGAGGTCATAGACCGCGCAGCCGAAATCGAACTCGCTCAACGCGGGCATCGAGTCGGTCCGCAAGACCTCGAAATAGGGGTTCGCGGAATACAGGAACGGCAGCATCTCCGGATCCAAAGCGACATACAGGATCAGGCGCCCGTAAAAATGCGCCTCGTCGCTCCAGTCCCTGTAGCCGGCCAGGAATTCCTTCTCTTTGCCGATGAAGTTCATGGACCGTCGGACGACAGACCAGATCCCCGACGGCGAGAGCTCGGGCGGGCGGCCGTAGAACTTGGGGAAGTTGAGAGAGAAACGGCTGAGGAGGTTCCCCTCCGCGTCCCGGAGCTCGAGGCTCGAATACCAGTTGAATTTGGCGACGAGGCTATTTTCCCAGAGCGTGTGGGCAAAGCCCGCGTCCGTCGGATTCTTGAAAAAGGCGATGATGGCCCGCTGGTCCCGGTCGATGTCGGGGAAGGATTGCTCCATCAGAACCTCGGCCCACGACTCCTGCGAGAGAATGGTGCGTTTCAGCGTCGTTTCGATCAGCGTGCGCGTCCGGAGGGCCGTCAGGCCGTCCAGCGACCATGACAGCCAGAGGGCGGCCGCGAACAGACCCAGGAATACGGCCTCCCGCCGCCGTCCCAGTTCGGGCCAGAAGGCCGCGACGAAAAGCCAGGCCAAAAGCGCCGCATGCAGCAGGGGCCAGGCGGGCGGCCGGATCCCCCCGACGGCCAGCACGCCCGCCGCGGCCGGGAACAGGAGAAGGCCGGAAAGCAGGCGGTTCCGCGAGGCCAGCGCGGCCAGACGGAACGCCAGGAAAAGGACGATAAGAAGCGCCGCGAGATAAAGGAGAAGGCTGAGATGCAGGACGAGGAACGGCCCTCCGAGGGACCAGCGCATCAGGGAGAGGTTAGCGTTGAAAACCAGATGTTTCAAGCCCTGGAGAAAAAGCCGGAGTCCGCATCCGGCCAGGGCCCCGGCCAGGAGGGGTGCCGCGACTGCGGCGAGCCGCCCCGGATGTCCGGCCCGGACGCGGGACGCGAGCCGATGGCCGTAAACCGCGAGGCAGGCGCAGAGGCTGATCGCCAGGAGCGCCGTCAGAAGGATATCCGCGGGGGACCGGGTGAGGTTCAGGATCGAGCGGAATCCCGCGACCGCGGGAGAGAAGATCTTGATCGACCGGACCTTTTCGAGCCGGCCGAGGGGAGAAGCGATGAGCCTCAGCCCGACGGAAAGGACGATGATGAACAGGCCCGGCCAAGCCGGCCCCCCGCCGAAGAAACCGGGCGACGTCCAGAAATACACGAGTGCCAGGAGATAGGACGCGGCGAGGAAGAGGAGGAGGATCAGGCGGAAGTCCTCCCGGACCTCCGTCAACCGGGAAGCGAGCGAGGGCGAATTGAGGGTCACCGTGGCCATGATCCGCCCGGACTCGTTGCGCAGGGGGAAGTAGAGGGTCTGAATCTGGTTTTCCTGCCGGGGCTGCCCGGCGAACTCGTCGTTGTGCCGGGCAAAGAACTTTTCAAATCCCGAGACATCCTCCTTATAGTCCCAGTAATCGATGTCATAGGCCACTTTGAGCGACGGATGCAGGGCGTGGTATTCGAGCAGATACGAGGATTGGAACTGCGGGATGAAGGCCAGGAGCTTGGAATGGGCCAACAGGTCCCCCTGGGTGTCCGCGGGTTTGAGAGAGACGAGATAGATGGACGACTTGCTCTGAATCAGAAAAGGCGCCGGCTCCGTCTTCAGAGCCTTGAAGCTCTCCGCCGGGATCAAATCGATGAGACTCAGGACGTTGCCGTACCAGACGATGGGATTCCCGTCGCCCGTCGTGAGGGCGATCCCCTCGGTCTGCGGGTCCAGCCCCCCCTTCTTGAAGCGGGCGAACCAGGCGTCCGGGGAGGCCGGCGGGGGGATCTTCGCCCAGCGGTCCTTCCGCGACTCGAGCCCGTCCAGGATCGAGGCGAATTCTTTGCGGACTTGCCGGGCCTGGCGTTTGAGCGACGAGAGACTCTTCTGGTCGTAATTGCGGGAGAGGAGCCCGGGCAGGGCCAGCGAGAGGAGAGCGACGATCACGGCCAGCGCAGCCGCGGCCCCGCCCGCCGCGAGAAGGCCGCTGCGGCGCAGGCTCTTCCGTCCGGCCATCAGAGCCTCTCCGCCCGGATCTCCACGATCCTGAGCGAGCCTCCCGGCCCCGGCGCTCCGTCGCGGCGCGGGGACGTTTCGGGCATCATGTAGATGAAGAGGCGGAATGGATAAAGGTTGCCGGTTTTCTCGTTCTGGAACGACCAGCGCGCCGTCAGGATGCCGCCGGCTCTTCCCGGCACCAGGAACAGGCGGGGGTCGGCGAAAAATTCGCTGGTCTTATAGACAGAGAAGATTTGGGCGAAGATGAAATACACCTGGTCAGGGGAGAGTTGGTCCGCCAGAGACAGGGGATCCGGAAGGGAGAGCGGGATGTCCCCCCGCGACGTTAGAAGCTCTCTCAGAATCTCCGGCGAATTCTGAAGGAAAGCCTTCTCGACGGTTTTGGCGGCCGGAAGAGGAAACGACAGGAGGACCGAGAGAACGAAGATATTGAAGACGGCCACGTGCGTGTTTCCATCTTAGCACACCCTTTTCGGGCCACACAAGTGGGCGGCCGGGGAGGGAGACCGTCGCCGGACCGGCGGGACGCGGCCGTGCCAAAAAATCGGGGCCCGCCTTTGCCGGCCGGGCCGGAGGCGAAATAACGGCTGGGACCGATCAGGCCGGCTCTTTCTTGTCCTCTTTCTTTTCGGCCGTTTCCTGTTCGAGCTTCTTGGTCCTCTGAGCGTCCTTGATGCTGCTGATGCCGGCGATGAGGCCGATCAACCCGCCGAAGAAAAGAATCGGGGGGATGAATCCCAAGACGAGATGGACGAACGCGTGCCGGAAGGTGGCAGAAATGATCACGAGAGCGAGGCCGCCTGCCATGGCGATGAGGCCTCCGAGGACGGCGATATACTTGCCCATATTTGGACCTCCCTGAAAACGATTCGGCCGGCATTATAGCAGAGGCGGCGGGCTCAACGCAACCGGAATTTCAGCCCCCGGCCGGCTGGACCGGGAGGCCCGGTTCGGCTAGAATGTCGACAGCGATTCGAAGAGGAGAGATAGCCGCCCGTGCCGATCCAAGGCGTCATTTTCGACCTCGACGGCACGGTCGTCGAAAACTCCTATGACTGGCCGAAGATCCGGGAAGAGCTCGGCAACGAAAACGTCCCCATACTGACCTACCTGAGCGGACTCGAGGAGCCCGAACGCTCCTGGAAATGGGCCATTCTCGAGCGGCACGAAGCCGAACAGACGTCCCGGTCCCAGGCACGCGCCGGAATCCGTGAGCTTCTCTTCTTCTTGAAACGGGCGGGCCTCAGGACGGCGCTGGTCACGAACAACTCGCGCGGCAACACGGTTGAACTCGTCGAACGTTTCCGCCTGGCCTTCGATCTCATCCTGACCCGGGAAAGCGGCCTGTGGAAGCCTTCGGGCGCGCCTTTCCGGAAAGTCCTCGGCGCCTTCGGC
>Ga0187770_10000014_pt1 | contig 83656 bp, 74 predicted proteins | sample 0116_SJ02_MP02_2_FD_133154 | JGI IMG/M metagenome (GOLD analysis project Ga0187770, IMG submission 133154) | Tropical peat soil microbial communities from peatlands in Department of Meta, Colombia - 0116_SJ02_MP02_20_MG | ecosystem: Environmental > Terrestrial > Soil > Wetlands > Peat | place...
CGGATTGACGCGGATTTCCGCGGATCGCCAGCCGGGCGGCATCCTTTTCAGCATCCATGCAGGCGCGTTCCGAGCAGGGACAATCCACTCTTCCGGAACCATCAAATCAGCCTGTGTCCTCTGTCACACCCTCAAGTGACATATCTCACTGCGTCTGTTTCGGCTTAAGTTCAGGCTCTGAATGTAATACCGCTAATCGCACGGCTGGGTCTGAGGGCCCTCCTGCCGCGCGACTTTCAGTCCGGACCCCGCTCGCCAGCGGCGAGCCATTCTCTCTTCCATATCTCGAGTGGGAGGTTTCGCATGCTTCATCTCGATACCGGCAATACTGGCTTCATGATCTTATGCACCAGCCTGGTCATGCTGATGACGCCCGGCCTGGCGTTCTTTTACGGCGGCCTGGTGGGCCGCAGGAACGTCCTGGCCATCATGATTCAGAGCTTCGTCTCTATGGGCTGGACCACCGTGATCTGGTACCTCTATGGCTACTCGCTGTGCTTCAGCGGCGACTGGCATGGGGTTATCGGGAACTTCCATCTTGCGTTCCTGCACGGGGTGAATCTTGCGACGCCGTCAGCGCCCAATGACACGATCCCGGCCTTCGTGTTCATTGCCTATCAAATGATGTTTGCCATCATCACCCCGGCGCTGATTTCCGGCGCCTTCACCAACCGCGTGACCTTCAAGGCCTACATGTTGTTTCTGACGGCATGGTTGACCTTCGTCTATTTCCCCTTTGTCCACATGGTTTGGGGCGGAGGCTTCCTGCAGCAGTGGGGCGTGAAGGATTTTGCCGGCGGCATTGTGGTGCATAACATCGCGGGTCTCGCCGCGTTGGCTTCTGTCATCTACGTGGGCAAGCGCCGTGTGGCCGACCGCGGACCGCACAGCATCCCGCTGGTGGCGCTGGGCACGGGGCTTCTGTGGTTTGGATGGTACGGTTTCAACGCCGGCAGCGAAATGCGGGTGGATTCAGTCACTGCTACGGCATTCCTTAATACCGACCTGGCGGCTTCGTTTGCCGCCGTCGCGTGGCTGCTGGTGGCCTGGCTGAATGAAAAGAAACCAAAGTTCCTAGGCCTGCTCACGGGTGCGGTTGCCGGGCTGGCAACGGTCACTCCAGCCGCTGGGTTCGTTTCTCCCACCACCGCGGTCATCATCGGCGTTGTTTCCGGCGTCGTCTGCTACTACGCCGTGGAAATGAAAAACAAGCTTCAGTGGGACGACGCTCTCGACGTATGGGGAGTGCACGGCGTCGGCGGTTTTCTCGGCATTGTCATGCTGGGCATTTTTGCCAACAAGGCCTTCAACCCTGAAGGCGCCAACGGTTTGCTCTATGGCGATCCGGTCTTTTTGCTCAAGCAGGTCACTGCGGTCGTGTTCTCTTCGGTATGGGCGTTTGCATTTACCTACGCCATGCTGCGCATCATTGATGCATTCACAACCGTAAAAGTCAGTGAGTTCTCAGAGGAGATTGGTCTCGACGAGTCACTGCATGGCGAGCATGCCTACGAAGAGTTGAATCACGAAGACCTGGTTCACATGGGTCACTGATTCGCGTTAGAACTGATTTGCATAACGATGACCGCCGAAGAGCGCGTCCGTCTCCGTTTGTATGGCCAACTGCTGTGGATCGGGGTGATGCTTGCATCATCCCGATTCTTATGGACACAGAGCGCGTCAGTCCGTCGTATCCTATCCCCATGTTCGAGAAACTCCTCGCCGTTGCTACTGTCCTGTTCGTAACCGCATTCGCCGCTGCCCAAAACACAACTTCGAATGCGCGCCCGCGCGCCCCGGACCTGGGGCTGAAGGTCGGCGTCCTGCCCGCGGGGCCGCTCGATGCGATCACCGATGTGGCCGGCGTAGCGGTGGGGCAGACAACAATCGTCCGCGGCGATGACATCCGCACCGGCGTTACGGCGGTCCTGCCGCATCCGGGAAATCTTTATCAGGAGAAAGTGCCCGGCGCGGTTTTCGTGGGCAACGGCTTCGGCAAGCTCGCGGGATCGACGCAGGTGGAAGAAATGGGCAACATCGAAACGCCCATCCTGCTGACCTCGACCACCAGCGTGCCGCGCGTCGCAGACACAGTAGTCAGCTACATGCTGGGGTTGCCGGGGAATGAAGAGGTGCGGTCGATCAACCCGGTGGTGGGCGAAACCAACGATGGATACCTGAGCGACATTCGCGGACGCCACATTACACCCGAAGACGTGTTGGCGGCCATCAAGAATGCCAAAGGTGGTCCGGTCGAGGAGGGCGCCGTCGGCGCAGGAACGGGAACCACAGCCTTCGGCTGGAAGGGAGGCATCGGGACCGCGTCGCGGCACTTGCCCGCAAATCTAGGCGGATACACGGTCGGCGTTCTTGTGCAAACGAATTTTGGCGGTGTGCTCACGATTGCGGGCGCTCCCGTAGGCCAGGAACTTGGCCAGTACTACCTGCGAAAAGAACTCAGTCAGTCTGGTTTCGGCGCGGCCAGCGCGAAAGACAAAGCGGATGGATCCTGCATGATGGTCGTCGCCACTGACGCGCCGCTCGACGCGCGCAACCTGAAGCGGCTCGCAGCACGGGCATTGCTGGGGATGGCGCGCACAGGTAGTTCGGGCTCCAACGGCAGCGGGGACTATGTAATCGCGTTTTCGACCGCGCCGCAGGTGCGAATCCACACGGGCGACAAGTCGGCGACGCAGACCATGGAGGTGGTCACCAACGACGCGATGTCGCCGTTGTTCGAGGCCGTGATCGAAGCCACCGAGGAAGCGATCTACAACTCGATGTTCAAGGCCACGACAGTCACCGCCAACGGTCACACGGCCGAGGCGCTGCCGATCGATAAGACGGTAGAAATCCTGAAAGAACACCGGGTGATCAAGTGAAGCGCTCTCGAATAGTTAAGGTTCTCGAATGATGTCGCACGATGAAGTGGAGGCTTTAGCGCACGAACTGTTCACGGCCCAGAAAACCGGGCAGATGGTTCCCGTTCCTCCCTCTTCCCGACCGGGTTTTGATCTCAACGCGGCGTATGAGGTCGAAGCGCAGTTGAAGCAGATGCGCGAAGCCGAGGGGCACAAAGCCGTCGGCCGCAAGGTCGGTTACGCGAACAAGGCGATGTGGCGCGTGCTCAAGCTGGAGACGCTGGTTTGGGCGCACATGTACGACGACACCGTCCACTACAGCGATCAGAATTGCGCTACGCTGGCTTTGGCGCCGTCGCGTTCTTTGAAACTCGAGCCCGAAATTGTTTTTTGCCTGAAACGGCCGCTGACCTCTGAAGGCCTCGATGCTACTGCCGTTCTCGAATCCACCGACTGGCTGGCCTTGGGCTTCGAAATCATCGACTGCCCGTTTCCCGACTGGAAGTTTCAGCCCGGCGATTTTGTCGCGTCTTTCGGGTTGCACGCGGCGCTTGTGGTAGGAGAAAAAGTTTCGGTCCAGCCGGAGGTGTTCCCGAAACTTGTTGAAGAGCTGCCCCGGTTTCAGGTGCGCATGTCGAAGAATGGCGAGTTCCTAGAGGAAGGATCGGGCAAGAACTCCCTGCGCAGCCCCGCGCTGTGCGTGGCCGAGCTCGCCGGAGCCATCCTGCGCCGCTTCCCAACGCAGCCATTAGCCGCGGGCGAACTCATCAGCACCGGTACACTGACCAGCGGACATGCGACCCAGAGCGGCGACCGTTGGATAGCTGAAGTGACCGGGCTGTCGCTGCCCTCACTTAGGCTGGTGATGAGCTAGCGGCTGGTCGCGCTCTCCCGTTGCTTCAGCTTTTCCAGAAGCATTGGCCCCAACTGCGACACGCTGCCTGCGCCGAGAGTCAGAATCATGTCGCCGTCCCGCGAGGCTGCCGTCGCCGCATTCGCCGCGTCGGCAAAAGAACTCGCATACTGGACGTTCTTCCCGGTGTTGCGGATCTGCTCCACCAGCGCTTCGCTAGTAACGCCCTCGATCGGCTTTTCGCTGGCGGCGTAGATGTCGAGCACGAAGAGCGAGTCGGCATCGGAAAACGCAGTAGTGAATTCCTCCATCAGATCGCGCGTGCGGGTGTAGCGATGAGGCTGGAAGATGACATGGATCTTGCGAAATCCGAATTGCTTCGCCGCTGCCAGCGTGGCTTTGATCTCGGTCGGATGATGGCCGTAGTCGTCGATCACGCTGACGCCCGCAGCGCGTCCGCGCAGTTGAAAGCGCCGGTCCACGCCGCGGAACTGCTTGAGGCCCGCGCGGATCAACTCGACGCTGATGTCGAGCCCTACGCCGACCGCAATGGCCGCGGTCGCATTCAGCACGTTGTGCGCCCCCGGCACGTGCAGCGTGAACTCGCCCAGGTCGTCTTTTTTCCCCCCCGCTTTGCCGTAACTTACCTGGAAGCGACTAAGCGGCCCGGCATCGCCAGAGTTTGGTTGCCCCACTCTTGTCGCGTTTTGTGCGACAGGGTGGGAATTTCGATTTTCGAGAATCCGGATCAGAAAATCCGACCCGCGCCTCGTTCCGTACGTCACCGTGCGCCGCTGAACTTCGGGCAGCAGGCGTCGCAACAATGGGTCGTCATTGCAGGCAACGATCATTCCGTAGAACGGCACGCGATCCATGAATTCCAAGAAAGTCTTCTTCACGTCCCGCATATTGCGGTAGCAGTCCATGTGCTCACGGTCGATGTTGGTGACGACCGAGAGTATTGGGGTTAATTTAAGAAAGCTGCGGTCGCTTTCGTCGGCCTCGGCCACCAGATATTGCGACTTGCCCAGCCGCGCGTTCGAGCCCATGGCGTCCACGCGGCCTCCGACAACGACCGTGGGATCGAGCCCGCCTGCGGCCAGCACGGCCGCGACCATGGAAGTAGTCGTGGTCTTGCCGTGCATGCCTGCGATCGCGATGCCGTACTTGAGGCGCATCAATTCGGCCAACATCTCGGCGCGTTGTATGACGGGAATGTGCAGCCTGTGCGCCTCGGTGACCTCCGGATTTTCGCAAGCGATGGCCGAACTGGTCACGACCACTTCGGCGCCCGAGATGTTTTCGGCGCGATGGCCTTCAAATACGGCCGCTCCGAGACTCGCTAGTCTCTGCATGACAGCGGAACTCTTCAGATCGGAGCCCGAAACTTTGTAGCCGAGATTCAGCAGCACCTCGGCAATGCCGCTCATGCCGATCCCGCCAATGCCTACGAAATGCACGCGCTGAATCTTGGCAAACATAAAGGCAACTTCTGAGCCGTGCATTTACACGGATGAACACGGATGAATCAAATAACGAAAAAACCACTTTGTCATTCCGAACCGTTTGAAGCTGCGAAGCGGCGAAAACGAGCGAGGAATCCGCTTCACCTCTTTGTGATCCACGACAATCCGTGCTAATCCGTGGCCAATTCTTCCACTCCCGCTACTCTCGCCGCCATCGCCGCGATATCCCTCGCAGCGTTCGGATGCGCCAGTTGCCGCGCCGCAGCGCTCATCTTCTGCAACCGTGGCGAGTCCTGCAAGAGCGCCGCGATCGTCTCCGCCAGCCAGACTCCTTCCAGCTTTGATTCCTCGACCACAACCGCGGCACCGTGCCGAGCCAGCGCTTCGGCGTTCACCCGCTGATGATCATCCGCGGCGCGCGGAAAGGGCACAAAAATCGCCGGCTTCCCTGCCGCCGTAATTTCAGCAACCGTGCTTGCTCCCGAGCGGCAAACCAGCAGGTCGGCCCGCGCAAACGCCGTCGGCATGTCCTCGATGAACTTGAAAACCTCAAAGGTGAAACCGGCTGACGCCGACGGTGCCGCCGCTGCCAGGTTTTCATAAGTCGCCAGCGCGTCATTATAGTCACGCTCGCCGGTCTGATGAATGATGCGAATCCCCGGCGCCTCGCGCTCGAGCACGCGAAGGCAGCGAAACATGGCCTGGTTGATGGCATGCGCGCCCTGGCTTCCGCCGAATACCAGCAGGGTACCCGATTTCTCGCGCGCAGTTTGCCCGAGAAGTGGGGATTTCCCTGCGATCTCGAAGAATGCCTGCCGCACCGGAACGCCGGTGACTTCGCCATGACGAAAGTATTTTGCGGTCTCCTCAAAATGCACCGCAGCCGCGGAGACGAATCGCGCCACGATGCGGTTGGCAAATCCCGGCACAACGTTGGGCTCGAACGCCAGCGTCGGGATGTGCTTCATCACGGCGGTCAGCATGGCCGGACCGGAGGCATATCCACCCACGCCAATCACGACGTCCGGCGCAAATTCATTCAGCATGCGTCCCGCGTCCCAGAGCGCGCGCGGCAGGTCGAACGCGGTTTTCAGGCGTGTCATCAGGCTGACATTCTTCAACGCGCCCACGCGGACCAATTGCAGCGGAAATCCCGCTGCGGGAACGAGCCGGTTCTCAATCCCGCGCGCCGTGCCGATAAACAGGCACTCCGCGCCGTAACTTTTCTTGAGTTCGTTGGCAATGGCCAGTGCGGGGATGACGTGTCCGCCCGTCCCGCCGCCCGCCAGGATTGCCCGCATGGACTGACTATAAACTACGAAGTCGGGGAATCCGGCGCATTCCAGATTCAGATCCTAGGTACCTGATCGAAAGCCGTCCACGGCGGCGGCGTTTCGATCTGATAGTCAAGAAACTAAAATCGGCTCATTCTGCCTGCTTGGTGATGTTCAGCAGCACGCCGACACAAGCCAGCGTCACGAATAGCGACGACCCTCCATACGAAACCAGCGGCAGCGGAATGCCTTTAGTGGGCATCATGCCCAGAACCACGCTGATGTTGATGAACGCCTGCAAGACCACCATGCTGGTGATTCCCACGGCGAGGTAGCGGCCGAACAGGTCGTCAGTGCGCCAGGAAGCGCTCATGCCCCGCCACAGAAAAATTGCGAACAGCGTCACGATGAACATCGCGCCGACCAGCCCCAGTTCCTCGGCGGTCACGGCAAAGATAAAGTCCGTATGCGGTTCGGGAAGGTAAAACAACTTTTGCTTGCCTTCCATCAATCCCGTGCCGGTGAGGCCACCTGTGCCTACCGCGATCAACGACTGAATAATGTGAAACCCCGCCTTCTGGCGGTCAGCGTAGGGATTGAGAAACGCAAGAATGCGGTCACGCCGCCAGGCTACGCGAAAAATGAGCACGTAGAGCGGCACGAGAGATGCGCCAAACGTATAAGCAAAGTACCGCATGCGCAGTCCGGCGACATAGAAAATGCAGGCCGCAATTCCGGCGCAGGCGATGGCCGTGCCCAGGTCGGGCTGCAACACGATCAGCCCCAGAAACACGAGCACGGGCGCGGCCGCGGGCACGAGCGTGTTGCGCAAATCGTCCATCGCCCTGGCGCGGCGTTCGAGAAAGTAGGCGAGAAACAGAATCAGCACCGGCTTGGCCAGTTCCGAAGGCTGAAACGAGAAGCCGCCAGCGTGGATCCAGCGATGCGTGTGGTGCGAGCGGTCGAGAAAGAAAACCGAAATCAGCAGCAGCGTGGTCACGCCCATGAACGAGAACACTAGCGCCGGATGCTTGTAGCGGCGGTAGTCCACGCGCATGGCGACGACCATGGCTGCCAGTCCGGACACGGCCCAGATCAGCTGCTTCAGCAGGAATGCGTAAGGCGAGCCGAAGCGCTCACCGGCCATCACCGCCGAGGCTGAGAACACCATCACCAGCCCTACAAACACGAGCAGCATGGTGACCGTAAACAGCCAGCGATCGACGCTCACCCGCTTCGCCATGGGAAATTCATTTCACCACGGCGGAGTCGAGATGCAGAGTGAGAATTGCTGATTCTCGATCCTTGATTGTTGATGGTTATGGTTCGGGGCATAGAATTTCTCACCACAGAGGCACAGAGACACGGAGAAAACCCTTTCACGTTTTTCTCAATGGCTAGGTGCCTCCGTGGTGAACGCGCCCTAGGTCAGGCTCCGAACGATCTCTTTGAACAGTTGCCCCCGGTGCTCGTAACTCTTGAATTGATCGAAGCTGGCGCAAGCTGGAGCAAGAAGGACAACATCGCCGGGTTGGGCGACGGCGTGCGCCTTGCGGACCGCATTCTCCAGAGTCTCGGCGCGAACCAACTCAGGGCCGCCATTCTTCGCGGAGACAATCTGCGACTCGATCTTCGCCGCCGCCGCACCGATCGTGTAAACGCGCTTCACACGCTGGCGCAGCAGATCGTTGAGCACGCTGTAATCGCTGCCCTTGTCTTTGCCGCCGAGAATCAGGTGAATGTTTGCCGGGAATGATTCCAGCGCCTTGATGGTCGCATCCACGTTCGTGGCCTTCGAGTCGTTGTAATAATCCACACCGCGGACGGTCGCCACGAACTCCAGCCGGTGCTCGACGGCCTTGAAATTAAGGACGGCCTGGCGAATTCTCTCGGGTGCGCAGCCCATCAATGCGCCCGCGCAAACCGCTGCCAGCACGTTTTCCAGATTGTGCGCGCCCTTGAGCGGAATCTCCGAAACCTGCAGAATCTCGCCCTGGCCTTTGTCGTCGCGGAACACGACGTTGCCCTCGCGCACCCACGCCCCCGGCTCAACTTCTTTCTGGCGGCTGAACCAGAACACCTTCGCCCGCGTGCGGGCGGCCATCGCCACACAGGTCGGGTCGTCGGCATTCAGCACGGCGAAGTCGCCCGGCTGCTGATTTTCAAAAATGCGCGCCTTCGCATCTGCATAGACTTCAAATGTGAGATGCCGGTCGAGGTGATCGGGCGTGACGTTTAACACGGCTGCGATTTTCGGGTGGAAGGTCTGAATCGTCTCCAGCTGAAAGCTTGAAACTTCTAGCACGATCACGGTCTCCGGCCGGGCGCGCTCCGCCAGCGAAATTGCGGGCGTGCCGATGTTGCCGCCAACGAGGGTGGGCAGTCCCCCAGTGGCCAAAATTTCGCCCGCGAGCGTAGTAGTCGTCGTTTTGCCGTTCGAACCCGTGATCGCGACGATCGGCCCGGGCAAGAACTGCGCTGCTAATTCGAGCTCGCCGATGACGGGCTCGCCCAAAGAGCGCGCCTGATTGATCAGTGGCGCGTCCACCGGTACCCCCGGGCTGACGACGATCAAATCCTGCCCGCGAAAAGTACGCTCGCCGTGCCCCCCGGTCTCGACCGTAATGCCGTGGTCGAGCAACATGGGAATTTCGTTGCGCAGTTCGTCGCCGCTCTTCGTATCGGACACCGTGACGCGCGCCCCGTGCGCTTTTAGGAACAAAGCCGACGCTACTCCGGATTGCCCAGCCCGACGACCAGCACGCGTTTATTGTTCACGTCCATAAATTCATTTCACCACGGAGGCACAGAGACACAGAAACACAGAGAAATTCGACGTCCTTCGCCACGGGTCAAGAAAAATAAACAATAAATCCGTGTTAGTCCGCGTGAATCCGTAGCCAAAAAGTTCTACCTCAGTTTCAGCGTCGTCAGCGCGAACAGCGCGAACACCAGCGACACAATCCAGAAGCGCACAATCACTTTCGACTCCGACCAGCCCAGCAACTCGAAGTGATGATGGATGGGCGCCATCTTGAAGATGCGCTTCTTGCGCAACTTATACGAGCCGACCTGCAGGATCACCGAAAGCGCCTCAATCACGAACACGCCGCCGATGAACGGCAGCAGTAGTTCCTGCTTAATAATGACCGCGACTGTACCGATAGCGCCGCCTAGCGCCAGCGATCCGACATCACCCATGAATACTTCCGCGGGATGCGCGTTGTACCAGAGAAATCCAATAGCCGAGCCGACCATGGCCCCGCAGAAAATCGTAAGCTCCGCCACTTGCGGCATGCGCTGCAGCTCGAGATAGGTGGCAAAGGTCGCATGCCCGCTCACGTAAGTCAGCACGGCCAGTGCGCCCGCCGCGATCACCGTGCACCCAATGGCGAGACCGTCGAGACCGTCGGTAAGATTCACGGCGTTGCTCGAGCCTACAATCACAAGCGCCACAAACGCCATGAACGGCAGAAAGGCCAGGAACCACAAATGCCGCGCATGTTCCAACGACTGCACCACCAGATCGGGATGAAACTGCTTGAAGAACGGCACAATCAGCCGCGTCGAATACATATTGTAGGTCTGCATGGCGATCAGCATCGAAGCGACGATGATCGCCGTTGCGATCTGCAGGCCCAGCTTCGCTCGCGCAGTCAGGCCCAGATTGCGGCGGTGCGTCACCTTGGTGTAATCGTCGGTAAATCCGATCGCCGCGAAGGCGCAGGTCGAGAAAACTGCGATCCACACGAAGCGGTTGCTCAGGTCGGCCCACAACAAAGTAGGAACTACGATGGCGATGACGATCAGCAGCCCGCCCATGGTCGGCGTACCGGCTTTTTTCTGATGCGCTTTCGGCCCCTCTTCGCGAATATATTGCCCGATTTGAAATTCGCGCAGGCGCCCAATCACGAGCGGGCCGACAATCAGTGCGGTGAACAGCGCAGTCAGGCTGGCGAAAGCGGTGCGGAAGGTGACGTAGCGAAAGATGCGGAACGGCGCAACGTAATGCTGCAGTTTGACGTACAACAGCCAGTAGAGCAATCAGCCTCCGTTCCGTTCAAACCCCGTTTCACCACAGAGACACAGAGACACAGAGGAATTCGAAAAAACAATTGCGCAGATTCCCGCCCATGTGATTTTCTCCGTGACTCTGTGCCTCTGTGGTGGAAAAAATCATTTTGAAGCGCGACCAGCTTTCCACGTTTCCAGTGCCTTTTCTAGCTTGACGCCCCGCGAGGCTTTCAGCAGCACCACGTCGCCGTCGCGCGCTTCACGCGCCAGCCATTCGCCGGCTCCTTCGGGCGTTTGCACAAACTCGGCCCGCATTCCTGCCTTCTGCGCGCCTTCGACCATGGCCTCGGCCAGGCCGCGCACACCGAGGAGCACGTCAATCTTCTTTTCTGCTGCGTGGCGTCCAGCAGCGTGGTGCATCTCCTTGCTCGCTGGACCCAGTTCCAGCATTTCACCCGCAACTACGATGCGCCGTTTGGCGTTGATCGCAGCCAGCGCATCGATCATGGCCTGCAACGCCTTCGGATTGGAATTGTAGCAATCGTTGACGACCGTGATGTTACCCAGTTGGACGACCTGCCCGCGCTTGTCGGCCGGGCGGAGTGTCGCCAGCGCACCTGCGGCCTCGGCCAGAGTCAATCCACGAGTCAGCCCCACGGCCACCGCCGCCAGCGCGTTGAACACGTTGTGCTCGCCCACTAGCGGCAAGCGCACCGGCACACTCCCCGCAGCAGTAACGACATCAAATGTGGAGCCCTCGGTGCCCAGAGATTGAACGTTCCCGGCCCGCACGTCCGCGGTCGCCTTCGTTCCGTACATGATGACCTTACCCTTAAAATCACGCCCGAATTGCGACACGTACTCGTCGTCGGTGTTCAGCACGGCGGTTCCGCTCGCGGGTAGCGACTCCACCAGTTCATACTTCGCGCGCGCGATGCCCGCGATCGAATCGAAGAACTCCAGGTGCACCGGCGCAACGTTGGTTACCACGCCGATCTCCGGCTGTGCGATTTTCGCCAGCGCGCGAATCTCGCCTGCATGCGACATTCCCAGCTCAATGACGGCGACGTCGTGCTCTGGCTGGAGCTTCAACAGCATCAAAGGGAGGCCGAAATGATTGTTGAAATTGCCTTCGGACTTGAGCACGTGAAACCGCGAACCGAGCACGTGCGCGATCGCCTCTTTTGTGGTCGTCTTTCCCGTCGAGCCGGTGACGCCCACCAGCGGCTTGCCCCACAGCTTACGCACCGCAGTGGCAAGTGTCTGCAAAGCGGCCAGAGTGTCGTCGACGACGAGCAGCCGATCCGTCCACGAGTAGCGGTGCCACTGATCCTGACGGACGACGGCAGCCACCGCGCCTTTTTCCAGCGCGTCGCTGACAAAATCGTGACCGTCGAAGCGCTCGCCTTTGACCGCAAAAAAGAGCTCGCCCGCTTCAATTGTGCGCGAGTCGATCGAGTAGCCACGGGCCTCTCCGTCGCGATAGAAATCTTCCGCGGCGGCAATAAACTCGCCGATCTTCGCCAGTGGCAGCTTCATCGTTGACTTCCCACGGCGGGAGTCGCTCCGCATTCGAATCCAGCCGCGCGCAGCACTTCCCGCGCTACCTCGACATCATCAAAAGGAAGAGAACTTTCCCGCGTCACCTGCACCTTCTCATGTCCTTTGCCGGCAAGCAGCACGATATCGCCCGGCCGCGCTTCGCTGATGGCCAGCGCAATCGCCTTCCGCCGGTCGGCCTCCACACGGTATTTCACGCCTGACTTCTGCACTCCTACCAGCGCGTCATTGATGATGGCCACTGGGTCCTCGCTACGCGGGTTGTCGGAGGTGAGCACCACAAAATCGCTGCCGCGTCCCGCGGCCTCGCCCATCAGCGGACGCTTGGCGCGATCGCGATCGCCCCCACAGCCAAAAACGGTGAGCACTCTTCCGGCCAGGCCACCGCGCGAGACGAATTCCCGCGCCAGCGCCGTGAGATTGCGCAGAGCGTCGTCGGTGTGAGCGTAGTCCACCACCACCGTGAATGGCTGGCCGCAGTCTACGCGCTGAAATCGCCCCGGCACATGGGAAAGAGACTCCACGCCGCGCGCGATCGCTCGCGATTCGCACCCGCGCGCGTAGCACGCCGCCGCCGCCGCCAGGATGTTGTACACATTCACTCGCCCGATCAGAGGAGAGAAAACCGCGATCTTCTCCGTCGGCGTGGTCAAATCGAAACGCGTGCCGCGCGGACTGATATCCACGCTCTCGGCGCGAAAATCGCCCCTCTGCCATCCGTAGGTCAGGACTGCGGAGCTTCGTTTGCGGCTGAACTCCGTCAGTCCTGCGCCGTATTCATCATCGAGATTCGTCACCACAACGCGCGGCGGGTCGGTGCCGCATCCTTCGAAGAGAACGCGCTTGGCGGCGAAGTACTCCTCCATCGTGTAGTGATAGTCGAGGTGGTCGCGGGTGAGATTAGTGAACACAGCTACATCAAACGGAACTCCGTAGACGCGCTGTTGCGCCAGGGCGTGCGAGGAGACTTCCATCACCGCCTCGGTCGCGCCCTGTCCGAGCGCCTCGCTGAACAGTCGCGCCAGTTCGAGCGCTTCCGGAGTGGTGTGCGGCGCCGGATACACGCGCCCCGCAACGTGGTATTCGATGGTGCCGATCAGCGCCGTCTTGCGCCCAGCCGCCCCCAAGATCGACTCCACCAGAAAAGCCGTCGTGCTCTTCCCGTTGGTGCCGGTAATGCCCGTAATTGCAATCCGCTCGGCTGGGCGTTTGTGGAAATTTTCGCTTATCCGCGCCAGCGCCCGACGGCCATGCGGTACCACCGCCCAGGCCACGCTGTCGCGCGGAGCCTCGCTGGAAGAATCGGTGACCACGGCCACCGCTCCCGCGCGGATTGCCGCGTCGATGAAGCGATTGCCGTCCGAGCTTTCTCCGCGCATCGCCACGAACAGGCTGCCCGGCTTCACCCGGCGCGAGTCATATTCCACACCACTGACGTCCGGGTTCCCGCTTATAGCAAGAACCTCCGCGCCATCCAGCAGATGTTGGAAGGTCATTGCTCAAAATTATAGGGCACAAAGAAGCAGTGGTTAGCGGTTAGTGGCTCGTACAAGTGGCTAGCAGTCAGTTCCAGTGGTGGTCATCGGAATTTCCTTACTGGAGACCGCGGGCAAAGGCCGTCGTCATTACTGGAGAATAACGACTAACCACTGATCCCCTTGCCACTGGTGATTACCTCCGTTACGTTCCGTCAACCCAGCGGACAGGCTAGATTGAATTCATGAGCACCGGAACTGGGCCTGCCAAGTATCGCTGCGCACAATGCGAGAAGACGGAAAACGAGTGCGAATGCGAAAAGTACTGCTGCCTCTGCCAGTCGGTCATTGACATTCGCATCTGCGCCGACGGGCTCATGTATTGTGCTCCGTGCCGCGAAGCCTGCGACTATAAGACTTCCGATTAGCTGAAAGCTGTCGCGCAGGTTTCAAGGTTTCAAAGTCACCCGCATCCTCTCCCGGTAACTTAGTGAGATCAGCCTTACTCCAGCCCTCAAACCTTTCCGTTTTTGAAACTTGCAACTCCTAGCGCTGCAATTGCCCCGCTCAGGCTTTCTCCAATTGACGAATCGGCTGTGACGTGCTTCCTTGCAACATCCCCGCTTTTGAGGCAGAATGTACGCCTTTGTTTTATGCTGGTAATTGTTGTCTGGGAGACCTTATGGCTACAACCATGCACGTCAGCGATGTCGCCGAGTTGCTGACCGAAGGCAGGACTCATTTCAATCTTTCCCCTGCGCCGCTGGTGGAGCGCGCCATCCGGCGCAATGAAGCCACGATGGCTTCCAACGGCGCCATCAACGCGTTTACCAATCGCACCGGCCGCTCCCCGAAAGATAAATTCGTAGTGAAAGACGAGACCACGGCCGACCTCGTGAACTGGGGTTCAGTGAACGCACCCTTCGCACCGGAAAAATTCGATGCGCTCTATGCGCGCGTCATGGAGTATCTCCGCGGCCGTGAGCTTTTTGTGCAGGACCTATTCTGTGGCGCCGATCCCGCCTATCGACTCCCTGTTCGCATCGTCAATGAGTACGCATGGCACAACCTGTTCGTGCACCAACTGTTTATCCGGCCCACTGTTCAAGAACTCAAGACGCATCGCCCCGAATTCACCGTGATCGGCGCGCCCGGGTTCAGGGCCGATCCCAAGCGCGACGGTGTGAATTCCGAAGTGTTCGTCGTGCTGAACTTCACGCGGCGCACGGTGCTGGTCGGAGGCTCGGAGTATGCGGGCGAGATGAAAAAGTCCATCTTCAGCGTGATGAACTTCCTGCTGCCGCCACGCAATGTCTTCCCCATGCACTGCTCGGCCAACGTAGGACGCAATGGCGTCAGCGCGCTGTTCTTTGGGCTTTCCGGCACAGGCAAGACGACTCTGTCGGCCGATCCCTCGCGCAATCTCATCGGCGACGACGAGCATGGCTGGAGCGCCGACGGTATCTTCAATTTCGAGGGCGGATGCTACGCCAAGTGCATCAAGCTGTCGAAGAAGAATGAGCCGCAAATCTGGAATGCGATCCGTTTCGGCTGCGTGCTCGAAAATGTCATCCTCGATCCTCAGACCCACGTCCCCGACTACAACGACGACTCGAAGACTGAGAATTCTCGTGCCGCGTATCCCGTCGATTTCATCGACAACGCCGTCATCCCCGCCGTTGCCGGACATCCCAAGAACGTGGTGTTCCTCACTGCCGACGCGTTCGGCGTCCTGCCGCCGATTTCGCGGCTCACGCCCGAGCAGGCCATGTATCACTTCCTGTCGGGCTACACTGCGAAAGTTGCCGGAACCGAAGCCGGCCTGAAAGAGCCGACAGCCACATTTTCAACCTGTTTTGGATCGCCTTTTCTGCCCCTGCCGCCGAAGGTTTACGCCGAGATGCTCGGCCGCCGTCTGCGGGAGCACAACGCGCAATGCTGGCTGGTGAACACGGGCTGGCAGGGTGGGGCCTATGGCGTCGGCAAGCGCATGGCGATTCCTTTCACCCGCGCCATGGTCGATGCGGCCGTGGAAAGTGAACTGATCAAGGGGGAATTCGAAATCGAACCCACGTTCGGCTTCGCCATTCCGAAGCGCTGCCACGGTGTTCCCCCGGAGGTGTTCAACCCGCGCAACGCCTGGGCCGACAAGGCCGCTTACGACAAAGCCGCTGAAGACCTGCGTAACCGCTTCGCCAAGAACTTCGAGAATTTCGATGCTCCCACCCAAGTCAGAGCGGCGGGACCGAAGGCACAGCGCTAGCGTGTGGAGCGGCGGACGCCCCTCGTCCGCCGAGACATGTGTTCACCTCAGGCCACTTCAAAGATCCCCTGACGGGGCGTCCGGGGGCTCCATCGCCTTCCGCCTACGGTGCAAGTGAAGTTCTCACGCCTTCTTGATCATGCGGCTCAGCCAGATCAGCACTACAGCGCCGATAATGGCGACGATGATGGTACCGATGAGACCACCGGCATGGACACCTAGGATGCCCAAAGGTTTCAAGGTGGCAAGGTGGCAAGGTTCAAAGACCCAAAGACCCGAGCCCAGTGGTCACCTTGTCACCTTGGCACCTTGCCACCTTGAAACTTTGCCACCTTGAAACCCTGCCGCGCTCTTGGTTAAATCACCGGCAGAGTCCATTTCATGTTCGCCCGCAAGGTTCGCGTCGAGTACGAGCAAGACGGCCGGCGGCATCCGTGCCCGCTCAAGTGGCTCGACAGCTTCTCCATGCGCAACTTTACCAACGCCACGGTGTTTGACGACACATTGCCGGTTTCTGACGGCCTGATGGAGATTGGGTCCAATGTGCCCCTCGACCAGCTCCGCGACGCGATGGAAGACTGGTTTCGCCGCAAGGGATACCTGGCCCACGGCTCGGACAACGAGTCGAAGTTGGTACTGGCGGAGATCCGATAGCCGTCTCACACTATCCACAATAGAAGTGGGATTCGGCATTTTCGCGGGTGGGAGTGCGTGTTTTCCCGACGCCGCAACTTCACCCCAAGCCGGGGCATCTTACTTTTCAAGGGATTGCATGAGCAGGCGAATTGGTGAGTGAGTTGCTTAAAGGATTCATACAACGGAGGCGATTGATGAGTTCTTCCCAGACCAGCACGAACCTGCGATTGGCAGTGCAAGGTCCGGGGAGCACTCTGCCTGAAAATTTTCAAAATACGCAGTTTTTGCGCTCCTGGTTTGAATATGATTCGTCGGAATACGGCTCGTTTGCATACGATTCGGAGGTGAGCAAGACTAGCCCGCGCGCGGGCACTGACTGGAACCTGATTTTCGGGATCCTGCTCGTCATCGGGATGAGTGTGGGATTCTGGGCCAGCGCAGCATGGCTGGTCGCGCGATTTTGGAAATAGCCGGTAAGCAAAAGCGGGGCTGTACGCAAACCAGCGCAGCCCCGTTCTCATTTCTTTTCACTTAATCTCTGCTATTTGTCGTAGTGCAGCAGCGACATCACGTCGTAGCTCTTCAGCTTCTCCCGCCCTTTCAGGAAATCCAGTTCCACCACGAATCCTAGGCCCGCGACCTTCCCCCCGAGCGACTCGGCCAGCTTAGCCGTCGCTTCCGCCGTGCCTCCAGTTGCGAGCAAGTCGTCGACAATCAGCACGCGGTCACCTTTGCGAATGGCATCCTTGTGGACCTCGAGCGTGTTCTTGCCGTATTCCAGCGCGTAGTCGTATTTCACGGTCTCGGCCGGCAGTTTTCCCGGCTTGCGCACAGGAACAAATCCTGCGTTCAGCCGATACGCCAGCGCCGGCGCGAAGATGAATCCGCGAGCTTCCATGCCCAGGACCAGGTCCACCTTCTGCGCGATGTAGTGCTCGGAGAGCTTGTCAATCAGCATTGCCAGCCCTGTTTTGTCCTTCAGCAGGGTGGTGATGTCATAGAACAGAATTCCCTTCTTCGGGAAATCTGGAACTTCGCGAATGAGTTTCTTTAGGTAATCGGCTTCGGCAGCCGAAACCGGGGACGACGAACCTGGGTGCGACGAACCTGGGTGCGATGAATCTGGGCACGACGAGCTTGGGCCCATCACCACGCTCCTTCAATGCAAAATGAACTGAGTCCGGCAAGCGGACTGGCTTCGGAAACCTCGACCGCATCCACGCGAGCAGCGCGCGGGCCTTCCCGCAACCGGGAATGCAAGCCCAAAAGCTGGTCGCGCGTGCCCTGGGCCAGAACTTCGACGCTGCCGTCGTGATTGTTGCGCACCCATCCGGCAATGCCCAGAATGTGCGCCTCGCGCTCGACGAACCACCGGAAGCCGACGCCCTGGACACGACCACGAACCACGTATCGCTTGGCTTCAACGGCCTTTTCGGTGGAAGTCATGCTCAATGTACTTTGTCATCCTGAGCGGAGAATCAGCTTCGCAGAGCGAAGCTGATTTGCAGTCGAAGGATCCCTTTCACTTTCGAAACTGCCAGGGAACTCAATAGGAGCTTCTACCACGAATCGATAAGAGAAGGCCTTGGATTGCCGCTGCCGATTGTACACGGGGTAGGGATCCTTCGACTCCGCCAACGCCGCTTTTGCGGCGTTTTGGCTACGCTCAGGATGACACGAGCTCTACGCCCGCGACAGATACGCCCCTTCCGACGTATCGACCTTGATCTTCTCGCCCTCGTTGATGAACGGCGGGACCTGCACCACGAGCCCTGTCTCAGTCTTTGCCGGCTTGGTCACGCTCGAAGCCGTTGCACTCTTCAACCCCGGCTCGGTCTCGACCACCGTGAGTTCGACCGTCTGCGGCAGTTCGATCCCGACCGCCTTGCCGTCAAAGAATTCTACCTTGATCTGGAGGTTAGGGATCAGGTAGTCGACGGCATCGCCCAGAGTGTCCTTGGTCAGGTGCGTCTGCTCGTAGTTCGACGTATCCATGAAGTAGTAGCTGTCGCCGTCATTGTAGAGATACTCCATCTCGACTTCGTCGACATTGATCTTCTCGATGGGGTCGGGCGAGCGGAAGCGGTGCTCGAACATGGCGCCGGTGCGCAGGTTGCGCAACTTGGCCTGAATAAACGCGCGCAGGTTGCCGGGTGTACGATGTTCGACGGAAAAAACGCTGTGCAGATCATTGTTGTGCTTGATGATCATGCCGGGGCGAAGCTGTGTGGCTGGAATTGACATGCGTGAATGACTCTCCTGTGCGAGGGCAGTTGGCGGAGCCGGCGGAAGAGCCTGCCCTGAGCGAGTGAAGCGAGCCGAAGGGCGGGCAAGCCACAGATTCCGGCGCCCGCTTACTCTGCGGCGACGGTTAAAGCGTTATTTTACACTGCCATGCGCAGAGAAGGAAACGGGCTCACGCCGTCGAGGCCAATTCTCGATGCACGAGATCACTGCGGTGGGGCTACAATTCTCTTCTGGGCCCGCGCTCCGGTGAATCTTGATGCCGGACAATGACAGCGCGGGAGACGAGGAGTTCATCATGCGTATCGGCAAGTATGAATCATCCGAAGGCGGCAGCGTCGGCACGGCCGTCACATTTCTGCTGATCGGTCTGGGTGCAGGAGCTCTGGTCGGGCTGCTGTTGGCGCCCAAGAGCGGCAAAGCGCTGCGCCGCGATCTGCAGCATGGCTACGAAGACGCCCGCGACAAACTCGGTGGCTGGGCCGACGAAGCCGCTGAAAAGGTAAAGGACCGTGTCCGCGAGGCCGGCGAAAGCGTGCGCGACGCGGCCAGCCGCGGCGTCGAGATGGCCTCCGATCTCGGGGAAGAGCTTCGCGACACCGCTCGTGACAAAGTCGAGCCGCTGCGCCGCGCCATCAATCGCGGCTAGCTTCCGGCATGGCAGCGGCGACACTGCTGAGCAGCCACCCGCTCAGCGAAATATCGACAAGATGCGGTGAAAGAAGCCGTGATGCTCGGCTTCCTTCTTCGGGGGCGGTAATTGAATGGTCGCATCCAGGTGAACCTGCCGCTGCGGCGAATCCTCTAAGGGCACGTCCCCGGTGATGACCGGCGGAGGCGGCACGCGGTTTGCGGCCATTTCGCTGGCATTAAACACGAAGGGCGTTTCGACTTTGACATGAATGTCGTTCGGCCCGGACGGCGGCAAAGGCGCCGTCTCCGGCCCGTTTGACAGCGTAGTTCCCCCTGTTGCAGTTGTCCCCGTTGCGTCGGCCGCCGGCGCTCCTGCCGGGGATGATCCAGCCGTCGAACTCCCTCCCAGCCGCGCATTCGCGGGCATGGCCGAGGCCGGCAAGGGCGTGGAAGGCGTCTCGGTGCGCAGAACGGCCGGAGGCGGCGGACATCCGCAATCGAGAGGAATGTCGGAGTCGACTTTATCGATTCGTCCCGAATGGAACACCGCCTGCTCGTTCGGCTTTACCTGGTAAATGCGATCGCCCAGGAGTTCCGAGACGATGGCCGAGGAAGTGTTGCCGGTCATCGCGCGCACGCACGTATCGCCCTGCGAATTGACGCTGATGGCATAGTGGAAATGTCCCGGCCCGGCGAACATGATGCGGAAATCGGGAGTGAGCACCGAGTCGGCGGACGACCGGAGCGAATAATGCGTTTCCAGCCCGCCCGTGCTGATCCCCAGCATCAGGTCGCGGCGGTTGCGCGACTGCGTTACGGTGACGCTCGTGCCAGGGCACACCCGGATTTCTCCGCCGCGAGTTAAATGCAAAACCTCCGTATCGGAACCCGCGGTTATAGCCGAGTTGGCGCCCAACCGCGTGCCGGCGAAAACTGTGGTTCCCGCACCGCTGGTCACGGGCACAACTGCCGGGGTGACACCGAACGCACCGCCCTCCGCCGTCGGAGGCTCCGCGGGCGGGGTTTTGCTGGCATTCGTGTCTTCGGGTGGCTTCAGCCGAACCATCAGGCGATTGCCGGCGCCGTCCCAGCTGTAGCTGTAGGGCGCGAGCAGATCGAGCACCACACGCGTGACTGGAGGGTTCTGCTGATACTGATCCACGCGAATGGCGACGATATTTTCCTTCTGGATCTCGATCCGCTTCAGGGTGAGGCCCAGGCGTGAGTTAGGCAGATCAACGACCAGCCGTGGCGGTGAATTGAGGACCTGCACTTCCGGAATCACTGGCCCGCCCTTAGAAATAATTTCCACAGCGGGAACGCCGTGCTCATGGACGAGGCGAATCCCCGTGATGCGAGGCGGAGGCCCAAAGGTCTGGGCAACGGCTGGGAGCACGGCCGCGATCAGAATCAGGCAGACAGAATTGATTGCACGCCGCCGCAAGGCATCCCCTTTTCAGTTCTTGATTGGAAACATATCAGGGGTCGGGGGTCAGAGGCTAGGGGTGATACGGGCGGATGTGGCGAGGTGACAATGTGCCAAGGTTTCAAAGTTTCAAGGTCTCAAAGTCGCACTATCATGGAGCCGCATAGCGCTGGTGTTATCGAGCTGCCTTGAAACCCCGCTACTTTGAAACTTAGCTTCTTCACGCTTCCGGCAGGAACTCGTATTCTTCAATCACAGCGGCGACTGCAAGTTTGCCGTCGGCGCGGCCTTCCTCGACCCGCACGACGTGTCCCTTGCACTGCACGCGGATGGCTTCGGTGAGGGTAATCTCGGGCGGCAGCGTGAGGGTGAAGCCGATCTGCGATCCTTGCGCCACGGCCGATTCCAGATAGAAACAGATACCACGCGCGCTCACGTCGCGAATCTGGGCTACTTCGCTGTGAGTGCTGCTATTCTCTCCGCTTTCAACCTTAACGGGCACATGCAGGGCGAACCTTCTTGAAGCTCGCTTCTCCGCCTGGGGCTCAGGCATGGTTCCTCCGAAGTGGCGTGTAGTGGCGCTCAAACAACAAACTACCAATGAGGATGCCCTTTGCCCGTCGCTCGGGTCAATACCACGGTTGGGTCAGAGCGTAGCCCGTTTTGGCGGCAGAGTCGGAAGTTAGTGTGGGGAAGGGGGGGAAGGGGGAAGCAGTGGTTAGTGGCCAGGGGCCAACGGTCAGTAGAGCCTGCACCCTCCGCGTTTTTACTGACCACTGACAACTGATCAATGACCACTCGTGTAAGCTCAGAGGTGCAGCGGACGGCACACAAATGATCTTCGTCCTCGACAACTACGATTCCTTTACCTACAACCTGGTTCAGTACATTGGCGAACTGGGAGCGGAGGTCGTCGTCCGCCGCAACGATCAGGTCACGGCGGAAGAAGTTGAAGCGCTGCAACCGGAGCGAATCGTCATCTCGCCAGGACCCTGCACACCGCACGAAGCCGGCATCAGCATCGAACTGATCCGCCAGTTCGCCGGGAGAGTGCCGGTGCTGGGTGTTTGCCTGGGGCATCAGGCCATCGGCGAGGCTTTTGGCGGACGCGTGGTGCGTGCCCCGCATCTGATGCACGGCAAGACCAGCGCGGTCGTTCACGACAACAAGACGATTTTTCAAGGCCTCCCCATGCCCATGACGGCGACGCGCTATCACTCGCTGATCGTCGAAGAAAAAGACCTGCCAGCGGAACTGGAAGTCAGCGCCTGGGCCACCGAGAAAGACGGCACCCGCACCATCATGGGCCTGCGCCACAGGCAGTACGCGGTCGAAGGCGTGCAGTTCCATCCCGAGAGCGTGTTGACAGATGCGGGGAAGAAATTAATCGAGAACTTCTTGAAGCAGTGATCCCTATTCCCTGCCTCTCGCCATTTCCACCGCCCTTAGCAGCGCCTGCGCTTTATTGATGCATTCCTGAAATTCGCGCGCGGGATCGGAGTCTGCCACAATTCCGGCACCGGCCTGCAGATAGGCTTTCTTGCCCTGCATCAGCATGGTGCGGATACCGATGCAGGAATCCAGATTCCCCGCGAAGTCGGCATAGAGCACCGACCCGCCGTAGATGCCCCGCCGCGTCGGTTCCAGTTCTTCGATAATCTGCATGGCCCGCACCTTCGGGGCGCCACTGAGAGTTCCCGCGGGGAAGCAGGCAGCAAACGCGTCAAGTGCATCGAGATCCTTGCGCAGCGTGCCTTCCAGCGCCGAAACCAGATGCATCACGTGCGAGTAGCGCTCCACGTACATCAGGTCTTTCACCTTGACCGAGCCGTACTCGCTGACGCGCCCCAGATCGTTGCGTCCGAGATCGACCAGCATGACGTGCTCGGCGCGCTCTTTTTCGTCATTGCGCATTTGCTGTTCCAGGCGCGTGTCCTCCGCTTCGTTGCGCCCGCGGGGGTGCGTGCCCGCGATCGGCCGATATTCCAGCTTGCGTCCCGTTACCCGCACCAGCATCTCCGGCGACGAGCCGAGAACGTGCGTGCCTCCCATGTGCAAGAAATACAGATAGGGCGAAGGATTCACCTGCCGCAGCGCCCGATACAGATCGAACGGCGCGACGCCCGGAATAAAGTCGAGCCGCTGTGAAAGCACGACCTGAAAAATGTCTCCGGCGGCGATGTACTCCTTGCAGCGCTCAACGCTGCGCATAAAATCCGAGCGTTTCGTACGGGCCTGAATCTTCAAAGCTCCAGTCTTCCCCTTCGCCGACTTGCGCCACACCGCCGGACTCAATCCGCGCGCCAGTTTGCGCTCAATCGCGGCAATGTCGCGCAGGGCGCGATCGTAGGCCCGGCGCGGGCTCTCGCGGGAAACGTCAGCGGCGGCCACAATGTGAATCTGATGCCGCAGGTGATCGAAGGCCAACAGGCGGTCGAAGAACATCAGCTGGGCATCAGGCAGATGCAAGTCGTCTTTTGCGCGATTGCCGATTTTTTCCAGTTGCCGTACCACGTCATACGCGAAATATCCCACCGCACCCGCGGTAAACGGCGGAAGCCCCGGCCCGCTCGCCGGACGATGCTCGCGCAGCAACCGCTTCACTACATCGAACACATTCTCCTGCAGGATTTCCCGTCGGCCGCCATGCTCAATCTCCACTCTGCCGTTCTGCGCTTTCAGCCGCATGTAGGGCCGTGCGCCGAGAAACGTGTAGCGCCCAATCTGCTCGCCGCGCTCGACGGACTCCAACAGAAACGCATGAGACTCTTTGTCCGCAATCGCCAGAAATGCGGAAACCGGCGTCAGCAGATCGGCGCTCACCGACTTCACTACGGGCACGAGCGTGGCGTTGCGAGCCAGGCGGGAGAATTCTTTGAAATCGGGCTGCAGCATTTTTGCCCCGCGGAGGCGGGTTTTTCATTATAGGCGAGGCTGATACCGGTGGCCCGTCGGTGAGAGCGTTGTCGGCCAACCAGGCGACCGTCACGCCTCGCTGCGCTCGGCGGGGCGGACGAATGCGTCCGCCCCTACATTGCTCGCGCTAACGCCGTCTTTGCCACAGTCCACAGGTCGTCGCAACCGATGTCAAAGCATGTGAGGGCAAAAGGCGATGGAGGGTTTACTTCCCTGCATCACGGATGAGCACCACGTCAGACTCGCTGTGGCCGCGAATGATGGCGAGTTGCTTACCGTCAGGCGAGTAGTCGAAATCGCGAATGCGTTCCAACTTGAAGTCGGTGAGCTGTTTTCCCGGCGAGCCGTCGAGGTGCTGGACCCAGAGATTGTCCGTATCGCCGTTACGAGTCTGATAAATAATGCCGTTGCCGTCGGGCGCAAATGTAATTGCTTGCGCGGTAAAGCTGTCAACGAACTCCGAGCGCGGCCGCTCGAATTCCAGGAACCGCGGCGGCTGGCTGGAATCGACCGAGACCAGCGCCAGCTTCTCTTTCGGGTCGTGCGGGCGGAACGTCACAAAGGCGGCAAGTTTTCCGTCCGGAGAAACAGCGATGCGGCTGAATACTGAAACGTCGGCCACCACTTGAGAGGCTCCGCCCTCAATGGAAACCTTCTCCAACTTGGTATCGGCATCACTGTAGAGCGCGAATTTGCTGTCCGGGGTACAGGTGGCGTAGAAGTCGAGTTTCCCTGTGGTGAGTTGTTTGGGATTTGCCCCATCGCCGTCGGCTCTCCACACTTGCATCAGCGAGCTCTCATTAAAGGCCGAGAAAACAACGCGGCCATCCGGGCAAGCGCGGGCAAAATTTGACCGCGGAGGCTGCGAAAGGAAAGGCGTCTCTGTACCTGCCTGGGGATTCACCAGGCTCACCCCTCCAGCGGCGGCAGACATCAACAACTGGCTATCTTTGGTCCAGGAGACCATATCCACCGGTGATCCCACTGTGAGCGGCTTAGCCTGGGAATCGTTGCCGCCGGTGGGCATCACATAAGGCGTCAGACGAGTTTGCCTCAGCACGGTCGCCAGCGTGCGGCCGTCGGCGGCCAGGCTGAGGTCGGCGTAATAGTTTGTATCCCGCGTCACCGGAGTCAGCTTCCCCGCCGGATACGAAACGTAATCGATTTCGCTTTGAGCGCCGTACGGGTTGTCGCCTAGCACCGTCAGCCCGCTGCCATCAGGAAGCCAGGCTGGCCGCGAGAAATAAAGGCGCTTCGATGTGAGGAACAAGTTGCGCTTGCCGCTCTCAGGATCAATCGCGGCCAGCCCCGAGAGGGAATCCCCGGGCTGCTGAATCGTGCAGACGATGATCTTGCCGTCGGGAGACCAGGCAAGATCGGTGATCTGCTCGTTCTCGGGTCCGCTGGTCAGTTCCTTCTCGTCGCCGCCTTCCACTGAGCGGATGGCAACCCGGTACACCCCCGGCTTCGGATTGTTGGCGACCATGTATACGAATCTCTTGCCGTCCGGAGCAAACGCTGGCCTGGCGTCAATGTCTGTGACCAGCTTCTGCGGTGTACCTCCCAGAACTGGCGCGCGATAGAGGTACTTCAGCGAGTGGCTGCCGATTTCCGAGCGTACGAAGTACAGGTAATTGCCATCCGGGGAAAAAAGCACGCCGATGTAGTTAACGGGCGCGGGAGGCATCACCTGGGTATTGCTGTTGGTGGGAACATTGCGCAGCCACAGGCTCTGTTGGCCATTGTCATCCATCACATTGAGGATGTATTTGCCGTCGGGCGAGATAGCGACGAGCGTGGCCTTGCCGGTTTGGGTCACCTTGCTGGCGGTGACATTCTGAAACGGAGCAGGACGTTCACGAGATAGCAACGCATAGATGCCGTAGCCTGCGGCCGCAATCAGCAGAATTCCAACCACGCTGATCACGCCCAGCGAAACCTTGTGCTGCTTCGCGACCGCGACGACTGCTGAACTGCTGCTCGTGTGCGCGGGATGCGAAGGCGCCGAAATCGCAGCCGCGGCAGCCGGCTCCGCACTCACCGCTGGAACCTGCCGGCTGGAATCTGTGTCGCGGCGGAGCCGCTGCAGGTCGGTGCGCATCTCGGAAGCATGCTGATAGCGCAGATCACGATCCTTCTCCAGAGCCTTGTTGATGATGTCTTCCAGTCGGGCCGGCAGATCAGGATTCAGCCGAATGGCCGGTGCCGGCGTGCGATTCAGAATCGCGTCGAAGATGGTCGCTGAACTCTCACCTCGGAACGGCAACGTGCCCGTCGCCATTTCATACAACACCGCGCCGAAAGAAAACAGATCGGTGCGCGCATCCAGTTCTTTTCCCCGTGCCTGCTCGGGCGACATGTAGGAAATTGTTCCTACGGCCGAGCCGGGGTCAGTCAGCGGCTCTTCGTCAATGGTGCGGGTGGCGGCCGCGATCTGGCTGGCAGAACTGCCGGGCAGCGTCACTTTGGCCAGACCAAAGTCGAGAATCTTCGCATGCCCGCGCGAGGTGACGAAAATATTGGCCGGCTTGATGTCGCGGTGCACGATGCCTTTGGCATGGGCGGCGTCGAGCGCATCGGCAATTTCAATGGCCAGCGAGAGGATCTCCCCGGTCTCCATTGCCCGCCCGCCGATGCGGTGCTTCAGCGTCATGCCCTCCAGAAACTCCATGGCGATGAAGGCATGCCCGTCCTGCTCGCCAATGTCGTGGATGGTGCAGATGTTGGGATGATTCAGGGCGGAAGCGGCCTGAGCCTCGCGCTGAAAGCGGGCCAGGGCCTGAGGATCTCGGGCCACGTCGTCGGGCAGAAACTTAAGGGCTACAAAACGGTGCAGGCGCGTGTCTTCCGCCTTGTAGACAACGCCCATGCCACCGCCGCCGAGCTTTTCGAGAATGCGGTAGTGCGAGATGTTCTGGCCGATCATCTCTCAGCTTTTAAGGTCCAATTATCCCTGTCCAGGTGCCGGGTCTGGGTGTCGGCCATCGTAGGCGGGATGGGGTGGCAAGTCAACCGAGGGCACAGGTGGCCGGTTTGCCCATGCGGGGAAAACTTTGGTCACCTTGTTGGACCGCGGGCAATGGCTAGAATCGAGGATATCCCGCGTATTGCGAGCATTTTGCGTGCAGGTGGATTTTCGCGCGCCGTGCTCCAGGGAAACGGCTGTCGAAATTGACGGGAAGGTGTGCGTCCGCCGAGGCCTGCCGACGCGAACGAAAGACTATGCGGATCAAGTTCTGGGGCGTGCGCGGCTCCACGCCCACGCCACAACCCGAGAACATGCGCTACGGGGGCAATACCTCCTGCGTCGAGGTGCGGCTGGGCGATCGTATTTACATCTTCGATTGTGGCACCGGATTCCGCGTCCTGGGCCACGAATTCGAGCGCGAATTTGGCGACCGGCCATTCCAGGCGCACGTTTTCGTCTCGCACTTTCATTGGGATCACATTCAGGGCATGCCCTTCTTCCGCCCACTGTATGAGAACAAGGGCAGCCAGTTCGTCTTTCATTCCTCCGGCCGTACGCGGCGCCTGGAGCAGGTCATGGCCGAGCAGATGGCGGCGCCATACTTCCCGGTCGATCTCGCGCACATGAAGGCAAAGCGCAATTTTTACGACATTGAAAGCGGATGCCTGCCCATGGACGACGGCATTCAGATCAAGACTGCGTACCTGAACCATCCGCAAGGCTGCCTGGGATTCCGCCTCGAGACTAAAGACGGCATCCTCGTTTACGCCACCGACAACGAGCCCGGCGACACGCACTTCGACAAAGCGGTGCGCAAGCTGGCCGAAGGCGCCGACATCCTGATCTACGACGCGCAGTATCTGCCCGAAGAGTACGAAGCCCGCCGCCGCGGCTGGGGACACAGCCACTGGCGCGAGGCCGTGAACGTTGTCATGGAGAGCGGCGCGAAAGAACTCATCCTCTACCACCACGATCCTGAGCACACCGACGCCATCGTCGACAAGGTCGTCACCGATGCGCGCAACTACTATCCCAAGGTGCGGGCCGCGTCGGAAGGACTGGTGATTGAACTGAATCAGTCGCTGAAGGCGCACAGTTAGTAGCTGGCCGTTCACCGCGGCCGAACACCAGTCGGCTTGCTTCCCTGCGGTCCTGCCTCATATACTCGGAACGCTTGTACCGCGGATGGCCCCGGAATCTCTACTGAACGGGCGTCCGGCTGGGCTCTTATCTCGACGATCTTGAATTGCAATCCTTCTGGAGACAACTTTTATGACCACGATGACCACCGCACCGCACGTGGATAAAGAAACCAATCCGTGGGAATCGCAGCGCGCCCGCTTCGATTTGGCCGCGCAGAAACTCAACCTCGATGAAGGCCTGTGGCGGGTGTTGCGCTATCCCAACCGCGAGATTACGGTGCACATTCCGGTGCAGATGGACGACGGCCATCTCGAGGTCTTCACCGGCTTCCGCGTACAGCATTCGATCGCGCGCGGGCCAGCCAAGGGCGGCATTCGCTACGCGCCCGACGTGACACTGGATGAAGTCCGCGCGCTGGCGAGCTGGATGACGTGGAAGTGCGCCGTCGTGAACATTCCATTTGGCGGCGCCAAGGGCGGCGTGATCTGCGATCCGCACAAGATGTCGATGGGCGAAGTCGAGCGCATGACGCGCCGTTACACGGCGGAGCTGATCGAATTCATCGGCCCGGAAAAAGACGTGCCCGCGCCCGACGTAAACACCAACGAGCAAGTCATGGCGTGGATGATGGACACCTACTCCATGCACATGCGGCAGACGGTGACCGCGGTGGTGACGGGCAAGCCGATCAACATCGGCGGCTCGCGTGGACGCCGCGAAGCTACTGGCCGCGGCGTGATGATCGTGTGCGACGAAGCTTGCAGGAAACTGGGCATCGATCCGCAACGCGCGCGCGTGATTGTACAGGGATTTGGCAATGTGGGTTCGAATGCCGCCCTGCTCATGCACGAAGCCGGCTACAAGATCGTCGGGATTGCGGAAGTTGGCGGCGGGCTCTACAACAAGAACGGCATCGACCTGAACGCGCTGGTCGAGTTCCGCCAGAAGAATGGCACGGTGCACGGCTTCCCCGGCGCCGAGAAGCATGACGCCGCTGATCTGCTCACAAGCGAGTGCGAAATTCTGATTCCGGCCGCGACCGAGAACGTCATCACCACCCGCAATGTGGACCGAGTGAAGTGCCGCATTCTGGCAGAAGGCGCAAACGGCCCCACTACGTCAGCCGCCGATGACGTGCTCAGCGAGAAGGGCGTGTTCGTGATTCCTGACATTCTCGCCAACGCGGGCGGCGTGACGACTTCGTATTTCGAGTGGGTGCAGGACCGCCAGGGATATTTCTGGAAAGAGTCGGTGGTCAACGAGCAGCTGGAGACCATCATGAAGTCGTCGTTCGACGACGTGGTGCGCTACGCCGAGACCCATCGCGTGAACAACCGCATCGCCGCCTACATGCTGGCGATCGACCGCGTGGCCTATACGATCCGGCAGCGGGGGATCTACGCTTAGAATGAGAATCCCACTTCTCGCGCAACGCGCGAGAAATAGGGCACCCGCGATTTTAGGATGGCGCACCCGCTTCGGGAAGGAGAGCTTATGAAAGCCATTAAGAGAAAGTTAACCGCCCAAATCGCGGTCTTGGTATTCGCGCTTTCGCTGGTAAGCGGATTGGCGGCGGGGCAGGCCGCGTCGAGCGCATCGTCGGCGTTGAAGGCTGCTCCGGCTCAGGCGGCAAAGCCTGCAGCGGGCGACAAGCTCGACATCAACACCGCAACCAAAGATCAACTGAAGGAGCTGCCCGGCATCGGCGACGCGTACTCGCAGAAGATTATCGATGGCCGTCCCTACCGCGCCAAGAACGAGCTGGTGCAGAAGAAAATCATCCCGCAGGCCACCTACGATAAGATCAAGGACCAGATCATCGCTCATCAGGTAAAGAGCAATACCATGGCGCCGGCGCCGAAGTAGCCGCCTGTGGAGGCGTCATTCGAGCTAAACTGGCGGTATGTGCTTCACGATCACGCAGGCGCTGCGAGAATACTACCGTTACCGCGACGCATCTGCAGAGACGGAACGACGCGGGTATGGTTCGTCGCGACCCGAGCTTGCCTGGGCCAATCGTCAAAGACCACGGGAAGCGGAAAAAACTGTGGCTGGGCGCGATAAGGCCGCAGATCTGGATTCGGACTCGGCTAGCACTTTCGACTCAAACTAATTCGCTCGTCTCTCATTGATTGCATTGCGTTCCCTTCCCTCCGGGAGCATAATCAACTTGGCTTCCGGCTTGAACCCCCGGTCTGCGCGCGTGAATCTGCCCAACTCCATCACGCTAATTCGCATCTTCAGCATTCCCTTGCTGATCTGGATTCTTTCCAGCGCCCGCTTCAGCAGTGTTACCGGCGAAAAAGAACTGCTGGCTTCGGCGTTGTTTGTCGCCGCGGCCATGACCGACGGAATTGACGGCTATCTCGCCCGCAAGCGCGAGCAGATCACGACCATGGGGATTCTGCTTGACCCTTTGGCCGACAAACTTCTGATCGCAGCGGCGTTCGTTGTGCTGGTGCAATTCAATCCCAGCCTGGTGCCGGCCTGGGTAGCAATTGTCGTGATCGGCCGCGAATTTCTGGTGAGCGGGCTGCGTTCAATCGCCGCGTCGGAAGGCTTCACCATCGAAGCCAGTGATCTGGGCAAATTCAAGATGGTGGTGCAGATTGTCTCGGTCGTTGCGGTGATCCTCGATCATCGCTGGAAAGAATGGCCGGTTTACGGCAACTACTTCTTTCCGATTCACTGGATCGCATTGGTGGCGATCTGGTTCATGGTGTTTTTGTCGCTGGCGTCGGCGGTCGATTACTTCGTCGCATTCTGGTCCAAGATCGACCAGCGCCTGGTCAAACGCCGGCGTCGAGCTTTCATTCTGAGCCGGCGCAGAAAGCCCGTGCCGGCGCCGCCGCAGGCGGACCGCGATGTCGCTGCCTCGACCTAGTCCCGTAGCCGTAGAGTCCGGCGAGTTTTCACCCGACGAGCGCACACTGCTGGTGCGATTGGCGCACGAAGCGATTGTCTCCGCGCTCGAGGGCCGCAATATTTCGCTCGATCCTCCCAGCGCGCATCTGGCCGAAGCGCGCGGCGTGTTCACTTCTCTGTATCTGCATGGCGAATTGCGCGGATGCGTCGGCTACGTCTTCCCGTCCTGCCCCGTGTATCGCGCAGTGGCCGAGACCGCGCAGGCGGCGGCGTTTGACGACAACCGATTTCTTCCGGTGACGCGCGAGGAAGCCTCAGCGCTTGAAATCGAGTTGAGCATTCTTTCTTCTCCGCTGCCAGCTCGCGCCGAAGAGGTGGAAGTGGGACGCCACGGCCTGCTGATCAGCATGGGAGGACACCGCGGGCTTCTGCTGCCTCAGGTGCCGGTGGAACATGGATGGGATCGCCTCGCCTTTCTCGAGCAAACCTGCCGCAAGGCGGGTCTGCCGCGGGATGCATGGCAGCGGGGCGCAAACATCGAGGCGTTCACCGCAGAAGTGTTCGGTGAGAAGCACACACAGGGGTAAGTCCTTTCACCACAGAGGCACAGAGACAAGGAGAAACCCTTTCTATTTTTCTCGGTGACTCCCTGCCTCCGTGGGAGATTCCAAAGCAAAAACAAGACCGGGGACGGTTACCCGTCCCCGGTCGTAACTGCCAGACTTCGGCCTATCTAACTTAATTGGCCTGGCTCACCTGGTCCAGTTCAACACCGTCGCCCGCGTGGACGTCTTCCAGAGCGAAGACAATCATGCCGGTTGCGGTCGTCGGAGTCACTCCGATCACCACGATTTCCCCCACAGCTCGGCGGGGCAGATCGCGCACGTGAATCACAGGACCGTTCGACTTGGTGAACATTTTCGGATCGACCGAAGGAGTCTTCGCTTGCGTATCCTCGGCGATCGCAGCCTTGAATGAGAGTGAGTCGACGGGGTCATCCAGGTCAGCCTGATAGTTGCGCACCGCGCGGAAGAAGTCGCCCACCTTCACACCCTGGTTGGCGCCCACATTCAGGTAGACCTTTTGGCCCGTACCGAGCTCGGAATCGAAGTCCTTGCCCATGACGATGCGGCCGGAAACTTTGCTGCTGGCGGGCAGGAAGCGATCAAACTGGATCGGCGTGTGGAAGCTCACCGTCTGTTTTTCTGCAAATGGGATGGCCGTGTCGCCCGGGTTGAGGCCGTCGCACGAGTATTCGATCAGAGCGATGGCAGCGTGGCTGCGGGTGTCCACGACCTTCACGCGGCCGACTTCCTCATAGGGATGGCCTGTGTCCTTCAGCAGTTTCTTCTGTCCCGGGTACATTTCGTATTCGTTGATGTCGCGCAGGGCGCGGACAATCTCGTACTGGGCACCGATGCTGTAGCCGGTTCCGTGCAGGTAAATCATGTCGCCGCGCGTGAACTTGGTGGTGCTGGGCGTCTGCAATCCGCCCATGATGTAGTTGGCGTCAGGCAGGACCTGTTTGTTGATGAATCCGGCGCAGTACAAGTCGGCATAGGTGGGTGTCTGCACGCGCTCGGTCGGGAAGCCGGCCGTCGTCATGACGGTTCCCTGCGGAGCTTCGGCCGGAGTGGCATCGCCCGACTGGGCCCACGCTACAGCCGCGAACAACAACACGAACAGTCCTGTTTTCTTCATGTTACCTCCGAAGGAACGCCAAGCGCCCTCTTCCCCCAGTCAGCAAGCGTTAAGTGCCAGAAAAGAAAGGCTTCACGGGGAAGGTAACAAGCCGGTAAGGGTGGGTCAAGGTTACGAGGGTGTGGGGCAGGCTGGGGCAAAAGTTTTTGGCAGGAATTGTGAATCCGCTGTTGCATAAAGAATTACGCCCCTGTAATAATGCGCCGTCATTACAGTTAGAACGATTCGAAGCAGCAACGATGAACTCGGCGCCCGCGTACACTCCGCGACTGTTGCCCCTGCGCCTGCCCCGCGTCTGTGTAGCGGTGATCGGCGGTGATCCGAGCCAAATGGCCGACAAGGCCGAATCGCTGGTGAGGGATAACCCGTTTCTCGAGTTCAGGTTAGATTACCTATCGAAGCCCGGCCTGGCTCTTTCAAGGATCAAGCGCTTCGTCGATTCCCATCCCGGAACGGTGATCATTGCCACGTGCCGCCGGGTTGCCAATGGGGGCAGATTCCGCGGCTCGATCGCTTCGCAACTTGACATCCTCAGCAAGGCTGCCGCCGTGGGCTGCCAGATGGTTGATCTCGAACTGCAAACCGCGAGCAAATGCAAGCCAGAGAAACTGCAGAAGATGCGCAGCCGGGCAGCGCTGATTCTTTCGTTTCACGATTTCCGAGGCACCAAGAAGCTGGAAGAATCGCTGGAGAAGATGCTGGCGTACCCGGCCGACTTCTACAAGGTGGTCAGCACCGCTACGACGCTGTCGGACAACGTGACCATGATCAAGTTTCTGGCCAACGAGGGCGACAAGCATTCACTGATCGGCATGTGCATGGGCGAGCAGGGCATCATCAGCCGGGTGCTGGGGGTGCGTGCCGGCAGCCTTTTCACGTTCGCCTCGGTCAGTGCCGGCGAGGAGACTGCTCCCGGCCAGGTTACAGCGCAGGAGTTGCGGAACGTCTATCGCATCGAGCAAGTGGACGCAGCTACTCGCGTGTACGGCGTGGTGGGTGATCCGATTGCGCAGTCGCTTTCTCCGGCGATCATGAATGCGGCCTTCCGGCGTGAGAACGTCAACGCGGTTTTCCTCGCGCTGCACGCGAAAACGCTGAAGGATCTGCTGACCTGCGTGCGCGAGATCCCCATTCACGGCATCAGCGTGACCATGCCGTACAAGGAAGCGATCCTGCATCATCTGGACAACACCGACTCGCACACATCCAAGATCGGCGCCTGCAACACGGTCGTGCGGGCACAGGATGGCAAGCTGTACGGCTTCAATACGGACGCAGCCGGAGTGGTAAGGCCGCTCGAACGGCGGCTGAGCTCGCTCGAAGGCGCCCGCATTTTGGTGCTCGGAGCGGGAGGCGCGGCCCGCGCCGCTGTGTTTGGACTCAAGGAGCGAGGCTCAGAGGTTTACATCCTCAATCGCAGCCTGGCTCCTGCCAAGAAACTCGCACACCAGGCCCGGGCTCGGCTGGTGAAGCGCCCGGATTTGAAGCAGTTGGCGTTCGACGTCATCATCAATGCCACTCCGGTGGGGATGGGGAACACGCGCGAGTCTCCGCTCCAGGAGAAAGAGATCAATGCACGCTATGTCTTTGATATGGTTTACGATCCGGCCGAAACCAGGCTCCTGAAAATGGCCAAGGAGCGGGGCGCGCAGGTCATCCCCGGCATTGAGATGTTCGTGCACCAGGCGGCGCGGCAGTTCGAGATCTGGACCGGCAAGCCCGCGCCGTGGGATGAGATGCTGCGGGTCGTCCTGCTCACCCTACAGGAGCGCGCCAACCGCTCTGCTAGCGCGAAATGAAGCCTTCCGATGCCTTTCGTAAAGAAAAAGTTGCTTTTTGCCGGGTGCCCAAAGTAATATGCAATCAGGGATTGCGACTGTAAGCTCTCCCAGTTCGTTTGACCCTGTACCGCCCGGTTTCCAACTTCCACAATCGCTGTACAAGCTTTGGCGAAAAACTCGACGTGAGGGGCGTTTCGCATCGCCTCCATCCCGGTTCGGAGAGTTCAACATGGCGTGGTACGCGTACTGTCTGACTGAGCATCAAACCCTCCCCAATGGAACCCGCACTCGCCGTCCTTTCCTGCTTGAAGGTGTTCAAGGCGTCAGCGGCGCAGCGGTTCTGAGCTATCCCAGCGGCGAATTTGCCGTCATCGTGAGTGAATACGATCCGGCGGCGGGCGAACTGGATCAGAAGGCCGCCATCGAACATGCCCGCGTCGTCAGTACCTGCTTCCGCAGTTCCACCGTGTTGCCCTTCAAGTTCGGCACCATTTTCGACAGCGATGACGCACTGCGCCAGGCCGTCCGGGTGAACCGGCGGACGTTTGGCGTGAGCGTGGCCCGCCTGCGCGGCAAGTCGGAAATGCACATCAAACTGGTCGTCCGCGACGGTTCGCTGCGCGAGGCCATGATGGACGTTGAGCTACCTGACACCGTGGGCGGCGACTATCTGTCCAAGCTGCGGGTCAAGGCCTCCCGCGAGCGCGAGCGCCAAACCAAGGCGCGGGCACTGTCCGTGCAGGTGCACAAGCTGTTCAACCCACTTGAAGAGGAAGTCAGCTGCAAGAAGGTCGCGCCCGAGGGCATGTTGATCGACATTGCCCACCTGATCGACTCCAAGAGCGTGGAGAAGTATCAGAACCGCTACTCGACCGCCACCAAGCAACTGAAGAACTGCGAAGTGGCCATCAGCGGACCGTGGCCGCCGTATCATTTCCTGCCCGGGAAGCTGCGCACGGTCGCCGGCAACAGCTAGCACGAATCGCAGGTTCTTGCACGCTGCTTCTCACGCGCCCCAGGCGGGAAAACCCGCTCGGAGCGCCGAGTTTCATCGTGCCGGGCAGCCGAGTGCATTGATTATGCATTGTTCTGCACTTCCGATTTTCCCTTAACTTCCCTGTTTGCTGCCCACTCCCATTTTCCGCCGTGCGCTAAGTAACTGTGGGCCTTCGGGTTATTGAGTGCCTGGGCAGAACTGAGAAATGGCCTGAGATTTGGCGCGGGAAGTGCTTTAACCAAACACAACAAAGAGGCCGCAATCTCGACAATGACCTTCACTCTCTACGATTCTCCGCGTCACTTCCCGAAAAGCTGTCCCGGCTGGCGGGACGGCATCTTGCATCGCCTTTCCTGACATCACCTACCATTCCGTAGCCTCTTGAATGTGGCCCCAGCGATGGGGCCATTTTTATTGACGCATTTTGCGCGTCCCTGAATCGCATCCCCGCCCTCCCTGCATCTTATGGGGAGTGTTCGTCGGCCGCTTCGCACTGGCCGCGGCGCTCGGATACACTGACTGCCGACCATGACCAAACTAAATCCCGGCCTGAACGCCTTGTTCGTGTTTTGTTTGTCGTTCCTTTGCCTGTCGTTCTTTTGTATAACCTCTACCACTGTTAGCGCCCAAGATTCGTCAGCCCGGAAAGATCCGGCTCAGAATCAGGCCGGGAAGCCTCCGTCCCGGCCCTCGCGCTACTCAGCTCCCGCGATGACTCCGGCGCAGCGCGAAAACTACCCTCCCCAATTGCTTGAGGAACTCGCGGCGATCAGGGCCGCGGCGATGTCGGACGACTATGCCTATCGCGTGCTCGCGCATCTGACCGAAAACATCGGACCGCGGCCAGCGGGATCGCCGCAGGCGAAGGCTGCGGCCGAATATGTCGGAGACGAATTGCGCAAGCTCGGCCTCGAAGTCCAGCTTGAGGAAGTAAAGGTCCCGCACTGGGTGCGCGCCGCCGAGACTGCGGAACTGGTCGAGTACGCGGGTCAGGTCCCTGGAACAACCCAGAAGATCGTGCTGACAGCGCTGGGTTCAAGCACCGCCACACCGAATGAAGGCATCACCGCTGATGTGGTGGTTGTTGACAATTTCACCGAACTGACCGCGCTAGGACGCGAGCAGGTCGCGGGCAAGATTGTCCTCTTCAACGAGATTTTCGACAAACGGAAAGCCGAGGGCGGAATGGCGTTCGCTTCTTACGGAGAGGCTGTCAGTTATCGCGGGTCGGGTCCCAAGGCTGCAGCTGATCTGGGGGCGGTCGCCGCTCTGGTTCGCTCCGTAGGCAGCGCCGATTTTCGACTGCCGCACACGGGATGGAGCACTCCGGCAGGCGTTCCGGCGGGCGCGGTCGCTGCCGAGGACGCCCAGTTGATTGCCGACCTGGCCGCGCAGGGGAAAGTTCGCATGCGGCTTACTCTTACACCCCAAAAGCTCCCCGATACAACCGGCTACAACGTGATCGCCGATTTGAAAGGCAGCGAACATCCTGAGCAGCTCGTCGTGGTCTCCGGACATCTCGATTCGTGGGACCTGGGCACCGGCGCCATCGACGACGGAGCGGGAGTGGTCATGGCGATGGAGGCGGCCGAGGTTTTGCGAACGTTGCATCTTCAGCCCAAGCGCACCTTGCGCGTGATTGCCTGGATGGATGAGGAGAGCGGGGGCTCGGGCAGCAAGCAGTACACGGCAGACCACAAAGATTTTCCCAACCACGTGGCTGCGATCGAGAGCGATGCCGGGGCGGCGCATCCGCTGGGCTTTGACGCACGGATGAGCGAGAAGGCTATCGAGTTGTTGCAGCCGGCTCTCGATGTGCTGCAGAGCGTCGGCGCGAACGCTCTCCTGCCGAGCAACTACGCACCCGGGGCCGACATCACTGCCATGTCAGACGCAGGCGTGCCCGCGCTGGGTATCCTGCAGGACGGACGTACCTATTTTCACTACCACCACTCGGCCGCGGACACGCTGGACAAAGTCGTGCCCAGCGAACTGCGCGAGAATGCCACAGCGATGGCAGTGATGGCGTATGCCCTGGCCAGCATAAAAGACCCACTGCCGCGGTAGTCGCTTCCGACGTGTGATTCGTATCACATCACCTGGCATCGACTGAATCTAGAATATGCCGCCGGAGGCGTTGCGCCGGTTGACGTCAGACCTTTTTTCAATGTGCTGCCTGCGAAATTCGGCTGAGAATCGACGGCAGCCCGTGTGGCGGTTGACGCATCTCAATTTTCGCGCTTATCATTTTCGTTTGGCCTTACGACCAAGGACGCCTCCGGGACGAGGCGTCCTAAGAGTTTTGGCAAGTGGGTTTCAGAAAGACCGGGTTTGAAGTGACCTATGGATAAGAAGAAGCTGGAAGCCTTCAAGAAACGTTTGGAAACGCGGCAGCAGGAACTGCGCCGCACTGTGAACCGCACGCAGGCCGATGGCCGCATCGCCGACGAGGATACGGCCGCGGCGGATATTGCCGACCGCGCCGCCAGTTCGTACAACAAGGAATTCCTGTTCAGCCAGAGCAACAACGAACGGCAACTCCTGCAGATGGTGGAGAACGCGCTGGCCCGCATCCGCGAAGGCAGCTTCGGCGAATGCGTGCACTGCGGCAACGAGATCAACGCCAAGCGACTGGAAGCGGTGCCCTGGACGCGCCACTGCATTGCTTGCCAGGAAAAACTGGAGCAGGGCTTGCTGGAAGAGGCGCCGCGCTAGAAACCCCTGTTTGTGTGCCACGCCACCGAGGGATCGGCGGCGTTTGTGTCTGGAGCTGAGGAAGAAATCGATCCGCGGCGATCGTGCCGCCGGCACCTTCGGTATGCACCGCACCCGCGGCCGTGCCTCGGTTGACTTCCCACCTGTTCTCTGCCAAACTTCCCGCACTTGAAGGGTCTCACATGCACACGCTCTGCCTTTTCCGCCGTGCCGTGCATAACCGCGAGAGAATGCTCTCCCCGGTCCTCTCCCTGGTCTTCTTCTTGGTTGAGGCCGGGAAACTCGAAGCCGGTCTCTGATCCCTTTCCCCTCCCCATCGGACCTCTCAGTTGGTGCTGAAGGTTGCGGAGACTCCCATGACGCTTACGACTTCCAAGGCTCGGAGCATTACGGTCGCACAAATCGCACTGTTCTTCTTAGCCATGCTGGCGATGCCTCTCCGCTCGCCCGCTCAAGAGGCGTCGGGCAGAATTTTCGGCACCGTGTACGACCAGCAAGGTGCAGTAATCCCCGGCGGCAAAATCACGGTGACGAATACGGCCACGCAGATGGAGCGCCACGCAACCACGGACCACGAAGGCGCTTTCCAGGTGCTGGAGCTGCCGATCGGAAATTACAAGGTGCGAGCCGAGCGCGACGGTTTTCGCAGCATCATTAGCCCAGAGCAAAAGCTGCTCATCAACCAGGCACTGCGCATTGACTTCAAGATGGAGGTCGGAGCAGCAACCCAGACGGTGGAGGTTGGCGCGCAGGCGGCGGCAGTGGAAACCGTCAACTCGACTTTGGGCCAGTCGGTCACGGGACGTACGCTGACCAACCTGCCCTTGAACGGCCGCGACATGCTCGATCTCGCGCTGCTCCAACCGGGGGTGACCGAGAGCAACGACGACAACGGTGCGCCGGGAAACTACAGCATCGCCGGCGGAAGGACGGATTCGGTCACATTCCTGCTCGATGGCGGATTGAACAACGACCTGCTGGACAACAGCAATCTGCTCGATCCCAATCCTGACGCGGTGGCCGAGTTCCGCCTGCTGACCAGTGACTACACGGCGGAATACGGACGCAACGGCGGAGGCGTGATCAGCATCGTCACCAAGTCCGGCACCAACCAGTGGCATGGGAGCCTGTTCGAATTCATTCGCAACCGCGATTTCGACGCCAACGACTACTTCAACGTCGAGCAGGGCCTGCCCCGGCTGGACCTCAAGCGCAACCAGTATGGAGCCACGTTCGGCGGGCCTATCCTTCGGGACAAGATTTTTTTCTTTCTGGCCTATCAGGGGCAGCGGCAGTTGGTAGCCGAGCCGGTTATTGACGCTCCGGTATTCACGCCGCAGGAGTTGCAGGGAAATTTTTCCGGCGATCCGGGGGTGGAGGCGTTCCTGCAGGCAAATCCGTATTTTGCAACTCCCAACGGCAATGCAGCCACCGGCATCATTGACCCCACAAAATTCGACCCGGTCGCGCAGGCCTACATTAACAACGGGCTGATTCCTTCCGCTCCCGGCGGTGCGCTAAACACTTCGGTTGACGCCCGGGACGACCGCGACGAACTGACCTCCAAGTTCGATTTCAACTTTGGCCCCAAAGATAAGCTTTCGGCCACCGTCGGACTCAACCGCCAGGTTTTCACCAGCCCACTTCCCTACGCCACGGTCCCTGGCTTTCCCAGCCGAACCCCGGCCAACTATTACTTCACCAATATCGGTTACACGCGTATCTTTTCACCCTCGCTGCTCAACGAATTTCATTTCGTGACGCATCGCAGCAACTACGTGGCGGATATTCCGGGGAACCACCTCATTACCGGCCCTGCGCTGGGCATCGAAATTACCCCTGATCTGGCCACCGGCCCAACCAATCTGTTCTTCGACAACGGGCTCGCGCTCGGCCCCAGCGAGAACGGCCCCACCCGCTACGTGGAGAATACTTTCGTCTGGACCGACGCCTTCACCTGGACTCGCGGAAAACACAACTGGAAGTTGGGAGCCGGATTCTCGCCGTATCAGGAAAACCTGGTCTACGACTATTACACCAACGGCGAATTCGATTTCTACACGTATCAGGGAAGCAGCTCGGGAACGGGAAATCCCAACGCCGACTTTCTTCTCGGCATCCCGGATGCATACTTTCAGGGAGCGCTGGCCCCCAGCAACATCCGGAGCAAGAGCACCTACGCGTTTGGCCAGGATGAGTGGCACGCCACCCGGAAACTCGTTCTCACTCTGGGCCTGCGCTATGAGTACAACACGCCCAAGTCGGACACGGAAGGCCGAACCTTCTCCATCATTCCCGGAGAACAATCACACAGGTTCGTGAACGCGCCGGTGGGCATGGTTTTTCCCGGTGACCCAGGCGCTCCAAAGGGCGTCAATTTTCCCGACAAGAAAAACTTCGCGCCGCGCATCGGATTTGCATTGGACCCGACGGGCACCGGCAAAACCAGCCTCCGGGGCGGCTTCGGCATTTTCTACGACATCCTGAAAGGCGAAGACAACCTGCAGTTCAACGGGCAGCCGCCCTTTGTCAGCAATGCGGGATTCCTTTTCAACGGAGTTGCCGCCCCACTGACGGGCCCGGCCGGCATAATGCCCCAACCTTTTCAGGCGGCCGGAGTGCCCAATACGTTTCCTTCGCACCCTCCCACCTCCAATTACGATTTCACGCCAGACCTGCCGATCAACAGCACCACGTTTGTGCTGGTGGTTGACCCGCACCTGCGCACACCTTACGTCTACCAGTACAATTTGAGTCTGCAACACAACCTGATTGCCGACACCGTGCTCGAAACCAACTACGTGGGCAGCTCAAGTCATGGGCTGACCTCGCTGAAAGACATTAATCCTATGGTGCTGGGCACGACGAACCGCCTGCTCAATTTGAATCCGGGCAATGCCACCTGCGGAGCCGCCAACGCGGTCAATCCCATCTGCTACACGTACCTGCCCGAATTTCAGAATGTGTCGAACGCCAACTACAACGCGCTGGAAGCAAGCCTCACGCGCCAGCCCAAAGACTCCAAATTAGGCACGGCGTATTTCACGTTCGCCTACACCTACTCCCATAACCTGGACAACGCCTCCGGTTACCGCCAGCGCAACAACTTTGTGCCCTACTACCGTCCCGATTTCTTTTACGCATCGTCCGACAGCGACGTGCGCCAGCGCGTCAGCTTCAGCGGCGGCTGGGATTTGCCCTTCGACCGCATGTGGGCGACCGGACCAAAACGCCTGACCAAGGGTTGGAGTCTCTATCCGATCTTCACCTGGCGCACCGGATTTCCCTTCGACATTTCCGCCAGCCTCCCGTTCTATAGCGACCCACTCAATCCCGGAACATCCGGCGCGGGCGATGCATTTTTGTCCAACGCCGCCGTGATCGCGCCAATTCAGAGCTTCAATCCGCACAAGAAGACAACGATCATTCCGAACATTTATTCGTACTTTACAGACATCTTTGGCCAGGAACACTGCGTGGTCGAGCAAGGCAGCCCGGTCACCGGCAATTTCATCTTTAATCCCAACAGCTTTTCCAATATTCCCCTGGAGAACAATGCGTATTACGAAAGCCAGAGCGGTTCACTGCCGAACCCGTGCTTTCCACAGCTTGACCCGGTCAACAATCCTGGGGATCGCACGTACGGCCTGCATCGCAACACGCTTCGTGGGCCGGGCCTGGTGAATCTAGACCTGGCGCTGGCCAAAACAACGTCGATTACCGAGCGGGTAAAGCTGGAACTCCGTGTCGAGTACTTCAACGCTCTGAATCATCCTGAATTTGCCCAGCCAACTTTCAGCGACGGCGCGACGAACATCACCAGTCCGCTAACCTTTGGACAGATTACGACCACGGGGACATTTCGCGGGCCTGCACCCCGTATCGGACAGATCGCAGCGAGATTGACGTTTTGAGAGCCGGCGAATCTTCCGGCGAATCTTTATGATGACAGCGGGCCGCCGCACGCATTTTGACGCTCTGTTTTGCCCCTGTTAAACTGTTAGTTTGTCCCGCCACCGCCATTATCAGAAGGGAAGTCCGTGCGCGCAGAAACCCGCCATCAACTGAAACAGGATCGATTCAGCCGTGTCACCATCGAAGCCGCGGAGAAGACGGCTCACTGGACGGTCGAGCACCGCTCCACCCTGATCATTTCGACAATCGTGGTCGCCGTCGCGCTTGCCTCTGGTATCGGTGGATGGTATTACCTCACCACACAGGATGAGAAAGCCAGTCTGGAGCTCAATCAGGCGGTTCGCACCATGGACACGCCATTGCGTCCAGCCGGGACGCCGGCTCAGCCCGACTTCCCTACATTTACATCAGCGAAAGAGCGCGGCGAATCCGCCCGCAAGCAGTTTCAGGCGATCGTGGACAAGTACCCGCACACTCGCTCCTCCGACATGGCGCATTATTTTCTGGGAGTGACCGCGGCCGATCTATCCGATAACGCCGCCGCCGAACGCAACTTTAAAGACGTGGCTTCTTCAGGCAACCGCGACATCGCTGCCGTCGCCAAATTCGCCTTGGCCTCGCTCTATGGCCAGACCAATCGCACAAAGGAAGCTGCAGCGCTTTACCAGGAGTTGATCAACAAGCCTACGAATTCGGTCAGCAAGGTCACGGCGCAGCTGCAGCTGGCCGATCTCTACCAGAACTCCAACCAGCCTCTTGACGCCAAGCGCACGTACGAACAGATCAAGAAGGACAACCCCGGCAACGAAGCTGGTCAACTGGCCACGCAAAAACTGGCAGAGCTGAAGTAAGGCGACGAATCCCTCGCTGGTGGTGATGGCCCTGTCTGGTCTACGACCCACTCGCCGCTGACCACCCGCACTGCTGGTCATTACCTTCGTAAGGCAATCCCTCCCGTTTTCATGTGAGTCGCGGCTCGCCTCAAAGAGAATTGAAGGGGACAAACTCTCTTGGGGCCGAGCCACATGACCATCTGCCGTAGCCAGCGTTTCGTCTATGCCATCGCGCTGATCGCACTGCTTTCCGCATTTTCCTTTGGCCAGGACTCGTCATCGCAGAGCCTAGGAGACGTGGCCCGCCGTCTGCGCAAGGACACAACTAACGAAGTCCGCATGACGGACGCCGACGCCAAAAAGCTGTTCGAGTCGGTAGACACGATTTTCGCATTCGCGGCGGAAGACTCGGGCATGCCCAAGCGCGGGGTTGTGAAACGCCAGATGGTCTCGAAAACCGATGTCGAGAAGTTCACCACGGGCCGTTTGGCGCGGGAAGAATTCACGCAACGATTCGCGCAGGAAGAACTCAGCATGAAGAAGCTCGGCTTTCTGCCGCGCGACTTCAATCTTCGCGATTTTCTGGTGAAGTCGACGGGCCAGCAGATTGCCGGCTATTACGACGAAGAAACCAAGACCATTTCTCTGCTGAACTGGGTTCCGTGGGAGCAGCAGCAGCCCATCCTCGCCCATGAACTCACCCACGCCTTGCAGGACCAGAACTACGATCTGCACAAGTGGATGAGAGCAGCGCTGAGACCAACCAGCAAGGCTTCCGACAACCAGGCCAACGATGACGGTCCGACGGCCCGCAAGGCCGTCGTTGAAGGCCAGGCTATGGTCGTATACGTCGACTATCTGCTGGCTCCCGTGCATCGCAGTCTGGCCGATACTCCCGAATTGATCTACCAGATGGAAGAGCCCGCCGTGAAGGCCGTGGCCGACTCCCAGATGCTGCACGATGCGCCCATGATTCTGCGCGAAGCCGGATCGTTTGCCTACACCGAGGGCCTGATCTTCGAGGGTGAGTTGCTGCACAAAGGCGGCAAGGAAATGGCTTTTGCCGGAGCATTTGCGCGTCCGCCGCGCAATTCGCATGAAGTGCTGCAGCCCGAGGCCTACATCAATGGCGAGAAGCTGCCGCGCGTGGGCGTGCCCGACTTGAAGCAGGTTCTGGGCGCTCAGTACGACGTGTATGATGCGGGCGGCATCGGCGAACTGGATGTGCGCGCGCTCCTGAAACAGTACGGCGAACGAAGGCTGGCAAGCGATATTTCCTCCGCCTGGCAGGGCGGAGCCTACGTCACTTACGTGCGGAAGGACAAGGCCGCCAGTGATTCTCCGACCACTGCGGATCTGGCACTCATTTATGTCTCGAAGTGGAAGACGCCGCAGGCCGCCGAGCGCTTCGCACATTTCTACGCCACCGCCGTCGGCAAGCGTTACTCGACGGCGACACCGCAGCCTGCGGCCGCATGCACCGCCAACTGCCCGGTCTCAACCGCACGGTTTTCGACCGAAGAGGGTCCGGTGATCGTGGAATCCTGGAGCGACAACCGGGTAGTCGTTTGCGAGGGGTTCGACGCAGCCACCGCCAACAAAGTGCACAGCACGATACATGACGTCGCAGATGGCGTTCAGGCGGCGACCTTTCCAGGGGATGAAAATGAAATCGCGCTGCGCCTGCGCAACATTCCAGCCTTCCGCGAGTTCACGCACGGCATCGGACGCGAGATCGCAGAAGAGATGCTGCGGAACACAGTCCGGTAGAACACGGACCCGATCCTCGTAAGCGCTGTCTGCCCTTCCCGCCATGGCTTCTGGCATCGCCGCTCTGTCAGTACTCCTGCCATTTCACTTTTCGCGCCACTTCAGTACCATGTTGTGCAGTCCAGTAGCATTCTGTTCCGAACTTCGCCAGCTTACCTACATGGCCGACATCACACTCCGCGTCAATGGCAACGAAAAGAAAGTCAGCGTGTCCCCGGAGACTCCGCTGCTCTGGGTTCTGCGCGATACGCTCGCGCTCACGGGAACAAAATTCGGCTGCGGCGCGGGCTTGTGCGGCGCCTGCACCGTTCACGTGGATGGCAGCGCGATCCGCTCCTGCTCGACGCCGGTTTCGCAAGTCGCGGGCAAGAGCGTCACCACGATTGAAGGCCTAAGCGCAAACGGGTTGCACGCACTGCAGCAGGCGTGGATCGCCGAAGAGGTTCCGCAATGCGGCTACTGCCAGACCGGCCAGATCATGACCGCGGCAGCGTTGCTGGCCAAGACGCCGAATCCAACCGACGATCAGATCACGCAGGCAATGAACGGCAACCTGTGCCGCTGCGGAACGTATGAGCGAATCCGCAAGGCCATCCATCGCGCGGCCGGCGGGGGTGTGCGATGAGCCCGCTCTCACGCCGCGAATTTGTGGCCGCCGGAGTCGCAGCCGGCACCGGCCTCGTCATTGGCTTTTATTTGCCGCACCAAGGCGCATCGAAGCAGGAATCATTCTCGCCCAACGCCTACCTTCGTATAACGCCAGATAACAGAGTCACGATCGTGGTGGCGCGGTCGGAAATGGGCCAGGGTGTGCGTACCTCTCTGCCGATGATACTCGCCGAGGAACTCGAGGCCGACTGGAAACAGATCGAGATTGAGCAGGCCGAGGCAAGCACGCTGTTTGGCGACCAGACCACAGGCGGCAGTGCCAGTATCCGCACGACGTGGGACCCCATGCGCAAGGCGGGCGCGACGGCGCGCGAGATGCTGATTTCAGCCGCGGCGTTGGCCTGGGGAGTGCCGCGCTCCTCGTGCGTGGCAGAAAGCGGCCGCATCAAGCACGGCGCTTCGGGACGCAGTTTGAGTTACGGCGAACTGGCCAGCAGGGCCGCGATCCTGCCAATTCCCGCCGACGTGCCGCTGAAGCAGAGCAAAGACTACAGGATTGTCGGGCAGCGCGTGGCGCGCCTCGACTCGCCGGCAAAAGTGAAAGGTGATGCCATCTTCGGCATTGATGTCCGCCTGCCCGGGATGAAACTTGCCGTGCTCTCGCGTTGTCCCACCATCGGCGGCAGAGTCTCGAGCTTCGACGACAAGGAATCGAAGAAAATTGCCGGAGTCAGTTATGTCGGCAAGATTGGCGATTCCAGCGTTGCCGTCGTCGCTGACAGCGTTTGGGGAGCGATGGAAGGCCGCCGCGTGCTGAACGTCGCCTGGGACGATGGCCCGAACAAGGATCTGAATACTGCCGCGGTCACGGCCGCCTTGAAGCAGGCAGCGTCAAGAAAAGCCGCGAGCATTTATTCGACCGGCGATACGACCAAAGTTTCGGGGCGAAAAATCTCGGCAGAATACTCGTTGCCGTTCATGGCCCACGCGCCCATGGAGCCGGGAAACTGCACCGCGAATTACCAGGGTGCAAAGTGCGAACTTTGGGCGCCTACGCAGGTCCCGCAGGATTGCCGCGACTCGGTGGCACAGGCCGTCGGGCTCGATCCCGATCAAGTGAAGGTGAACGTCACGCTGATGGGAGGAGGCTTTGGCCGCCGCCTCGAGCACGACTACGCAGTCGAAGCCGCGCTGGTGTCGAAGGCGATCAACGCGCCGGTGAAAGTGATTTGGACGCGCGAGGACGACATGCGATTTTCGACATACCGTCCCGTGAGTTTGCATCAGCTCTCCGCGACCTTGGACGGATCCGGATTTCCCATCGCGCTGACGCATCGACTCATCGCTCCCTCGATCACGGGGCAAAAAGGTCAGCCGACACCGGGCAACGTCGATCCCGATCTGCCCGACGAGGCTGGCCCGGTCTACGGCCTGCCCAACTACTCAATCGAATATGTGATGGCGGAAACCCCGGTCCCGCTGGGCTGGATGCGCTCGGTCTACGCGCTGCAGGCGGCGTTTGCGCTCGAGAGTTTTATCGATGAGCTGGCGGTGGCCGCAGGGAAAGATCCTTTGAAGTACCGGCTGCACCTGCTCGAAAAAGATCAGGACCTGCAGTACTGCACGAGCACATGGAAAACTGCGCGCATGCGCGGCGTGCTGCAGCTGGCGGCCGAGAAAGCAGGATGGGAAAAGCCGCTCCCCGCGGGCCGCTTCCGCGGCATCGCCTGCTTCGGCTGCTTCGCCACGTATATGGCCGAGGTGGTCGAGATTTCGATGGAGGGTGGCCAAACGGAAAATGCCCAGCCGCACGTGCGCCGTGTCGTCGCTGCTGTTGATTGCGGGCAGGTGGTGAACCCCAGCATTCTGGAGCAGCAGATTCAGGGAGGAGTCGTCTACGCTCTCGCCAATGCTTTGCGGGCGAAGATCACGATCGAGAAAGGCCGTGTGCTGCAAGGCAACTTCGACGACTACGCTCCGCTGCGCATGGACGAAACGCCCGTGGTCGAGGTCTACGCCGTTCCCAGCACGGAAGCGCCGACCGGGATCGGCGAACCGTCGGTTCCTCCGTTGGCGCCGGCGCTGTGCAATGCGATTTACGCTGCCACCAAGAAGAGAATCCGGGCGCTGCCGATTCTGAGCTGAGCGATCGCAGGTCCATCAGAACGCACCCAACCATTTCACCGGAAAACGTGTTCCGAGCGCATTGGCCAGGCGTTCGTCGGCGGTGATCAGGTCTGTTTTTGCCTGCACGGCCAACGCCGCGTATAAACAATCGTAAACACCTTGATCGTTGTCGAACGCGATCTTGACCGCTTCCTGCAGGAGCGAAGCCGACGCGATGGTTACAAAATCGCGAGCCAGAGTGTCCGCGATTGCTCTCTCCGCGTCTTCGCGAGTCCACCTTCTACGACGTGCTCCCTTCCACAAAACATTCGCTAGTTCCGCCCAGAAGACGTCGGGCACGATGAACTCGATTTCCCCGAGCATATGACGGGCCATTAATCGGCGCGCCTCTGCCGATAGCGGTTCATCAGCAGCCGGAGTGGCCCATTTGACCGCAACGTTGGCATCCAGCACGACAATGATCAACGCTCACGATCCTCGCGAATCATTTCCTCAGCAGAAGGGAACGGCCCTGGGGTCAGAGGAGGCTTGGATTGAAGCTCTACCATCCGCTTGTAGAACTCGCGCCGCTTCTTCAACTCCGCCTCGGTCGGTACGAACTGCTTCAAAAGTCCGATGACCTCGGCTGCGATCGAAGTGCGATTGGCTTTTGCCCGCTTGCGCAGCGCCTTGTAAACGTCATCGGGAACGTTCTCTACGTAGAGTGTAGCCATAGGAATCTCCTATGGAAAGTCTAGCATATCCCTAGCCCAAAGCAACCGTCCGTTTCTTGACACTCCCCCACCCCGCCGATTATCCTAAGTCTTGCTCCTTGCGGTACTTACGCCCCTTGGCGTGCTCCGCGGGCCGATCCGCTCAGGCTGTTCCGGCGATATTGCCGCGGAGGTTTCGGGAATGTTCCTCGACATCAAAGACTTGGAACTGCATCCTTTGGATTTCCGGGAGGAGTTCCAGCCCGGTGTCATCGATTTGGGCGAAGACGTTCGCCAGCGCACGCAGCTGGAAACGGCTGGCCGCGCCGACGTGGTCGAGGAACATCACGGCAAGCATCAGGTGATCAAGGACATACGCCTGCGCGGGCGGCTGTCTACTGGGCTGGAATTGGCGTGCGCACGCTGCCTGGAGCCGGTGCCGCAGCAGGTCGAGCGCGAGTTCGATCTGCTCTATCGCCCGCTTGGCGCCGATGCCGGTCGTGACGAGCTCTCGGTAACCGATGCCGAAGCCGAGATCGGTTATTATCAGGGCGAAGGAATTTTGCTGGAAGATGTTTTGCGCGAGCAGGTGCTGCTCGCTTTGCCCGTGAAAATCACCTGCCGGCAAGATTGCAAGGGCTTGTGCCCGCAGTGCGGCAGGAATTTGAACCAGGAAGCCTGCTCCTGCGTGGTTCCGGCGGAAGATCCGCGGTGGGCGGCGTTGAAAGATATTCGCGGCAGGCTGGAACACTGAAATCCGTCAGCACTCAGCAATCAGCATTCAGTCCACGCAACTGAGTGCTCAAGAAGATCAAATTTCAGCGGCCGGCGGCAACGCCCCGCGAGAGGAATTCTAACCATGCCGAATCCAAAACGTCGTCACTCCCAAAAACGCACCTCAACCCGGCGCGCTCACGATGCGCTGAAGGGCCATTCACTTTCTGAATGCCCCAACTGCCACGAGAAGAAAATGCCGCACCGCGCCTGCCCCAAATGCGGGTACTATAAGGGACGCGAAGTTCTCGACGTCGAGGAAGCCAGCTAGTTCCTGACACACCATGCCTAGCGTGATCGCGCTGGATGCGATGGGTTCCGACCGCGCGCCCAAGCCTGAAATCGAGGGCGCACTGCATGCGGCCCGCCAGTACGGCGTACGCGTGTTGCTGGTTGGCCCCGAAGATCTGCTTCGCGCCGAACTGCACCGTCATTCCTCGGCGGCGCGTCTGCCCATCGAAATCGTGCACGCCAGCGAATACATCACCATGGAAGACAAGGTGGAGGCGATTCGCGCCAAGCGCGATAACTCCATGCGCGTGGGCCTGCGCCTGGTGCGCGAAGGCCGGGCCAACGGATTCGTCACCGCCGGCAACACCGGAGCGGCCATGGCTACGGCCAAGATCGTGCTGGGCGCGGTGCCAGGCGTCGACCGTCCGGCGCTGGCCGCAGTCTTCCCAACTGCTCCTGGAAATCCGGCGATGCTGCTCGACGTCGGCGCGAACGTGGACTGCACACCGGAAAATCTCGAGCAGTTCGCAATCATGGGCGACATATATTTCCGCGCCATGTTTCCCAATATGTTCGGCAAGAAAAGCGGCACGGCGGGGCCGCGCGTCGGCCTGCTCTCCATCGGCGAAGAGGAGGGCAAGGGTAATGACCTTACGCGCGAGGCATTCCGCCTGCTCAAGCAGCTGCCGCTGAACTTCGTGGGCAACGTGGAAGGCCGCGATCTGTACAACGGCCAGGTCGACGTCATCGTGGCCGACGGTTTTGTCGGCAACGTCGCGCTAAAGATTTCGGAAGGCGTGGCCAACCTGGTGCGCACAGCGCTGAAGGAATCGCTCAAAGCTACGATCACTCGGCAGGTGGGAGCCCTGCTTTCACGCAGCGCCTTTACTGACTTCAAGAAGCGCCTCGACCACACCGAATACGGCGGCGCGCCGTTGCTTGGCGTCAAGGGGGTCTGCATCATCACCCATGGTTCGTCGAACGCCAACGCCATGAAAAACGCGGTTCGGGTGGCGGCCGAACTTCCCGGGCGGGGAATCAACGATTCGATCGAACGCGGGCTGGCAGTGTTGCACAGCACGGCTGCGGTTGAGACGGTCGCGGCCGAACCCAGTTCACTATAGTCCGGCCAGTGAGTCCGCGTGCGAGTCGCCCGCATGACAGCCGGCGGGACGCCGGCGCTTCAAACTTTTCGAACCATCACGCATGTCGAACCCAAACCACCTCATCGCGCTGCTTTTTCCCGGCCAGGGATCACAAGTGGTCGGAATGGGCAAAGACCTCGCCGACAAGCACGCCGTCGCCCGCCAGACGTTCGAAGAAGCCGATGAGGCTCTCGGCTACAAGCTTTCGCAAGTGTGCTTCGAAGGACCGGAGGAGCAGCTTCGCATGACCGAGATCACACAGCCGGCCATTCTTACGGCCTCGGTGGCTGCGCTGCGCGTTCTCGAAACTCGGCTGCCGAAACCCGCATTCGTGGCGGGGCACAGCCTGGGTGAATATTCGGCGCACGTCGCTGCCGGGACGATCAGTTTTGCCGATGCCGTCCGTGCAGTTCGCCAGCGCGGCAGGTACATGCAGGAAGCAGTGCCCGTAGGCGTAGGCGCGATGGCGGCAATCCTGGGGATGGATCTGGCCAAGGTCACCGCCGTTTGCCATGACGCACGGCATGGAGAAGTTTGCGATCCGGCAAACATCAACTCTCCCGAACAGATCGTGATATCTGGCAACATGGCCGCAGTGGAGCGCGCCGCGAAACTCGCCGACGAGCGCGGCGCCAAGCGCGCCAAGCTGCTGCCCGTCAGCGCTCCCTTCCATTGTTCGCTGATGAAGCCCGCGCAAGACCGTCTAGAAGCGGATTTGAACGCGCTCACCTTGCGGAAGCCGGCTTATCCCGTCGCCTGCAATGTCGACGCCGAACTCGTCACCGACGAAGCCCGCGCCCGCGACACTCTCGTGCGGCAGGTCACCGGCTCAGTAAAGTGGGAGCAGTGCATTCATCTGCTGATTGGCCGCGGCGTGAAAACGTTCATCGAAGTTGGTCCAGGGAAAGTTCTCTGCGGACTCATGCGCCAGATCGACCGCTCGAAAACTGCGATGAATGTCGGCGATGAAACCTCGCTGGCGAAGACGCTCGATTCGCTTGCACAGCCTGAGTCGACTTGATTCGCCTTAGGCCGTGTGGCACTAGTTGACCTTGGTTGCGTTCACATCGTACCCACCGCTCGGCCATTTCCATGCGCCGCGGAATGAATTGCCGTCTGCGCTGATGTACCCGAGGAAATAATTGTCGGAACCCTTTGGGCCGAACCAAATCTGCAATCGGTCGCCCTGCAGTTCGTAAACATAGTCCAGCGTGAGACCGTCGAGGAAGCTGTAGAAACGAGAGTGAATCTCCGGCGTCGGCTTATCCCCGGGAAAGTGCACGTGCCCGATCACTTCCAGGCCTTCGATTTTCCGGCCATTGTATTCAAGTTCGACGTGCTGCAACAGAAAGAAGCCGCCTCCCGTTCGCTCAAAGCGGATCTTGCCACGCGCCCCGCCGGAGATTCTCCACGTTCCCACCAGACGGTCCAAGGATGCGACATCCAGACGGTTTCCGGAACGAATAGGTTCATCTTCATTTGCCATCGGAAGTCTTTCGTGCGCTCTGAATCCTTAATCGATTGCGCAACGCCTCACCGGAACACCAGTTCACACGGCGGGAAGCTGAGCGTCTTGTCGGATTTTTCAAACCACACCTGCGCATGTTCGGCGCGGTCATTCACCACCACATCGACCACGACGCCGCTCCCGCCGCCGGGACAAGTGCTGGCTCCGAAAACTTTCTGGGTCTTGATGATTCCCCACTCGCCGCCCGGGCCCCAGTCGCGATAGAAATCGCCGAAAGGGTATTTGGGGTGCTTGTCGGGATGCTGTCGCCAGTCCGGATCGTGCATCCAGATGCCGTAGGCGGTGTTGTAATCCTGCTTCTGCAGCGCGTCAAAAAACTTGCCGACGACGCGCTCCTGGGGCCAGTAACGAAACCACCAAGCCAAACCGAGTAGCACCAGCAAGGCGGAGATAGCCACAAGGAGGCGCATCCTCTTCTGCCGCTCTTTTGCGGGATCGTACTCTCTGGCGTCCAGCAGCGTCATGCCTCTAGCATAACGGACACAGGCTGCGAGGGAAAAGTTCCAGACAAAGAATCGCGAAATGTGAATTTGATAATTGGGAAATTGTGCAATTGTTAATTTTCAAACGCAGCGTGTGGGCACCCAGCTTTTGAAATTACACAATTACAAAATTACTCAATCTCTACAGCGTTCGCTTGAACAGCGGAATCGCAAACCCCAGCGTGATCGCCGCGAATATCGTCAGAAACGCCATGTCTCCCCACACCGCGGTGAGCGTGGTCTCTTTCAGCAGGAGGCATTTGAAGCCGTCAACCGCGTAGGTGAACGGATCGCCCCTGGCAATCACGCGCAGCCACGGCGGAAACGCCTGGATGGGATAGACCGAGCCACTGGGAAAAAACAGCAGCGTGTTGAGAATGCCGAACATGGCACGCGGCACCAGCGGATCTTCGATGCGCACCATGAGCAGGAACATCATGGTGTTGAACGCCAGCGACGTCAGCGTGATCATGATCAGCAGGCCAAACATGGTCACGGGATTGAAGATGGTTCCCACTCCCGCCAGCATCGATCCGATGACCACGATGATCACGCCAGTCATGATCGCCTTAATCGCGCCGGCCAGGTTCAGTCCGAGCACCAACTCGAGTTTCGTAATCGGCGTGACCAGGTAGCCTTCGTGCACACCGCGGGCCTTGTCGTCGATGTAAAGCATGCCGCCGCCGATCATCACTGAGACGAACATAGCCAGCGCCAGCGAGCCCGGCAGCAGGAACTTCATGTATTCGATGTACGGATAGAGCTCGACGATATCGAGCGCCGTCTGCTGCAGAATGCGCGGCGAGACCGTGGGCTGATTCAGCGCGTTCGTGAGGCTCGCGAGTTCGTCCTCGACCGCCGAACTCATAAAGTTGTCGCTGTTGTCGACGACGAGGACAATCCGGGGATGATTCTCCTCGTAGACTCGCCGCGAAAACTGTGGCGGGATGATCACGGCGCCCTGCAGTCGACCGTTGCGCACATCTTCCTGAGCCTGTTTGTCGCTGTCGTAAGGAATCGGCGTGAATGTGCGGATGTTGGCGCGCACGGCATCGAAGGCCTCGCGAACGCGCAGCGCCTGCGGGCCGCCATCCTGATTCACGATGGCGATTTTCGCGTCGTGAATCTTTCCGCCAAACGCATTGCCCAGGATAATCAACTGCACCAGCGGGAAAATCATCGACGCCAGCATCAGCGCCGGCGAGCGGAAGAACTTGCGCATCTCGCGCTCGACAATGGCCATCATTCGATTCATAGTTGGTCCTGAGTCCCGAGCTACGGTTGCAGCGGTCGCGTCGGCATCATGAATCCGTACGCTTTCTGCAGTTCATCACGCAGCTGCCGCCCGGTGTAATGCACGAACACGTCGTCCAGCGTCGTGTTTTGCACCGAGAGCGACTTCACCGGCACGCCAGCTGTGACCGCCATTTCCACCAGCTCCGTCGTAGTGCGCGAGCCGTTCCCCGTCAGCACGCGGTACATGCCCGCGCCCTCATGCTGAACGGAAGTCACATCGTCGAGCGTGTGCAGCCGCTGCTCCCAATCCGATGGGGGATTTTCGAACTGCACTTCGATCACGTTCGATCCCGGCACACTCGACTTGAGCGCCATGGGCGCGTCGAGCGCCACCAGCTTGCCGTGATCCACGATCGCAATCCGGTCGCAGAGACGGTCGGCTTCGTCCATGTAGTGGGTTGTGATCAGAATCGTAAGCCGCCGGTGCTCCTTGATATTCCCCAGCATTTCCCACACCGCAACGCGCGAGACCGGATCGAGACCGGTCGTCGGCTCGTCGAGAAAGAAAATGCGCGGGTGATGAACCAGGCCGCGCGCAATTTCCAGCCGCCGCCGCATGCCGCCGGAGAGCGTCTTCGTCTGCGCATCGCGCCATTTCGTCAGGTCCACCAGCTCCAACAGTTCGTTGATCGATTTCTCGCGCTCTTTTGCCGGAACGTCATAGAGCTTGGCGTAAATGCTCATATTCTCTTCGACAGTCAGGTCCAGATCGCTGGTCAGCGCCTGCGGAATCACGCCAATCAGCCGGCGCACGGCGTTCGGTTCCTTTGCAACGTCGTGTCCGGCGATGCGCCCCGCGCCCGACGTGATCGGAATGAGAGTTGTCATCATGCGGATCAGCGTCGACTTCCCTGCACCGTTCGGGCCGAGCAGTCCGAAGATTTCGCCTTCCTTCACGCTGAACGAAACATCGTTCACGGCGGTGAAGTCGCCGAACTTCTTCACGATGCGTTCGACTTCGATGGCCGACGGCGCATTGGGATCGTAGACAGGCTTTTCCAAGAGAGGGCCATCGGTTGCGACGGATGCGCCTGCGGTTGTTGCTTCGAGTTTGGGTTCAAGCTCTGCCATCATTGCGGCCCCGCCGCCTGCACGCCTTGCGGCGCTCTGCCCTTCAACTGCGTGGGTGACACCAGCACTTCGGCCGTCATTCCCGGCACGTAAACGCCTTTTGGATTATCGAGACGAACCTTCAGGATGATGGTCTTGATGTCGCGCTTGCGGCGGCTCACGTCCCGCTGCGTGGCGTAATCACCCTCCACGCCCTTGAAAAAAACTTTGCCGCTCGTAATCGTGCCTCCGGGCAAACGCACACGCAGGGTGTCGCCATAGCCGATGTGGTCGGCGTAGGTTTCCGGAATGGCCGCCCGCACCCAGGTGTCGTTCAGGTCTACGATCGTTACGATTGGCGCGCCAATGTTCACCACTTCTCCCTGGCGGGCCGCGCGGACTGAAACCGTTCCCGTCACCGGCGCAACCACATGCGTGTAACCCAATCGCACCGCCGCCTGATTCTTCTGCTCGATGGCATTCTTGAGATCAGCTTGTGTCGCTTCCACGGTGCTTTTGGCCGCATTCGCCTGATAGGTACGCGCCCGTGCGGCGTTCAGATCAGCCTGGGCCGCGTTCACCAGGTCCTGCTGCGCCTGCACATTGGCCTGCGCTGCCTGCAGATTGGTTTCGGCCTGCACGCGTTCCTGATCGGAAACCACGCCCACTTTGGCGAGTTCCACCGCGCGTCGCGTGTCGCTGTCCGTTCGTTCGAGCGTGGCCTGCGCCTGCAACAACTGCGCTTTCGCCGATGAGAGTTTCGCCTCTGCGTTGGCCACGTCGCTCGAAGTCGATCCCGAAGTCGACTTTTCCGTGTGCTCCATCTCTGCAACTTTGTGCTGCAGGCTGTAGATGTTGGCCGTGGCCGCGGCTTCCTGCGCCTGCAGTTCCGACGGATCAAGTTCTGCAATCAGATCTCCGGCCTTCACCGGCGTGCCTTCGTCGACGAGTAGCTTCTGGATGCGGCCCTCGACCTGCGCGCTTACGATCACCTGATTCGAATCGACCGTTCCGATCAGAACGAGATCGGGCGAGTGGTCCGTCGAAAAATAGTAATAGGTCGCCGCGATGACGAAGATGATTCCCAGCAGAATCAAAAAGCGGTTGCGCGCGCTCATGAGCGTGCTCCTTGCATGGCGTTGGGTTCAGCGCGGAACAACGCCGCGGAAATGAAATCCAGCACGGCGGCGCGCCGCTCGGCGATCCGCTCCGTGGTCAGTGGGTTAAAGCCGACAATTTTCTGCATCATGGGGGCGCTGCTGAAATAAAACACGATCATGGCCACCATGGAGGGGACGAAATGCGCAGGATTCACGGGACGAAATTCGCCGGCCGCGATGCCTTGCTGCATCAGTTCACTGACCTTCCTGAAGATAGGACGAATGTAAGCGTTGATTATTTTGTCAATGTGCGACGACTGCCCCTCGCGCGCCCGCATCATCTCGCGCTGCATCAGCCGCGGGTACATTTGGTTCGAAGCAATGAAGTCGAAATACGCGCCCACATAGGCCAGCATTTTTTCGCGGGGCGGCAGGTCGCTGGCGAGCACACGGAACACGGTCGCTTTCAGGCCGGCGAACGCGGAGTCGAGCACCGCACTGTAAAGCGTTTCCTTGTCCTTGAAGTAGTAATACAAGAGGGCTTTGTTGACGCTAGCCTCGCGGGCGATCGCGTCGGTGCGAGCGCCGTCAATGCCGTGGCGGGCAAATTCCTGGGCTGCGGCCTGCAGGATAGCCGCGCGGCTTTCCTCCGGCTGGCCGCGGGTGCCCATGCGGGGGAGTGCGTGCCTTTCTTGACGTAACTGGCGGCGGCGTTCGCGAACTTGCCGGCGAAGTTCGTCGCGCTGAATGGGACGCGGCATAGTTAATTAACCAGTTAGTTAGATTATACACCAAGAGGCAGGATGCAACAATTCTCGGACGATTGATTATCCGGCGGGAGCACAGAAGGGGAGATGTTGCGCGCAGGAGCGATTAGCCATCAGTCGTTCCGCCCGGCTGCAAACTATTTCTTCCCGCCCGCGATCGAGGGCACGAGCAGTACTTCATCGCCCTCCTGGAAGGCGTAGCCTGGTCCGCCGAGAAAACGGATGTCCTCTTCGTTCACGTAGATGTTGAGGAAGCGGCGAATCTGGCCCTTTTCGTCGCGCAGGTGAGATTTCAGCTCGGGAAATTTCTCGTCGAGCACGGAGAATAACTCTCCGAGATCTTTCGCGGCGCAGGTCAGCGAACCCGCGCCTGCCGTGAAGCGCCGCAATGCGGAGGGAATTTGTACAGTGATCGGCATAGCTTAGATCTCCTGGGCTTATAGATTTGGGCTCATAAATTTGGGCTGATAGATTGAAGATCAGGCTCCTACGCCCGCGGCTTCTTCCGCCGCAGCGACGATTTCACGGACGTCTGCTACGTCCAGAGTTTGTTGCAGATACTGCTCGAACTCCGCCAACTTCGGCGCGATCGGACGCTCGGTCTGATAAACGCCAGCGAGCACGTCTGTCGTCTTCAGGCCATTACCTGTGATGCACAGCACTGTCGTTTCCTCGGGCAGAATGCGATCCTGGCGATACAGCTTGCCCGTGCAGCCCACCGTCACGCCGCCTGCGGTCTCGGTGAAAACGCCTTCCGTTTCTGCCAGCAGGCGGATCGCATCGACGACTTCAGGGTCGCTCACGTCTTCGCTCCAGCCGCCGCTGCCCTTGATGGTCTTGATGGCGTAGTGGCCGTCGGCGGGATTGCCGATCGCGAGCGAGCGCGCAATCGTCGCCGGCTTTTGCGGCTCGATCTCTGTACTGCCGGTCTTGATGGCCGTGGAGATCGGTGAGCATCCCGTGGCTTGCGCGCCGAAGAATTTCACATCCTTCGGTTCGACCAGGCCGAGCTCAACGAGCTCATCGAACGCTTTCCTGATCTTTGTGATCAACGATCCACCAGCCATTGGGCAGACCACGTTATCGGGCAAGCGCCAGCCCAACTGCTCGGCGATTTCGAAGCCGAAGGTCTTCGATCCTTCCGAGTAGTACGGACGCAGGTTCACATTGACGAAGCCCCAGCGATGCTCGTCGGCAATCTGCGAGCACAGGCGGTTGACCTGGTCGTAGTTGCCGGCGATGCGCACGACCTTTGCGCCGAAAACGTTTGTGCCCAGAATCTTCGCCGGCTCGAGATCGGCCGGGATGAAGATCCATGCCTTCAATCCCTCGCGCGCCGCGTGCGCCGCGACTGCGTTGGCCAGGTTGCCGGTCGAGGAGCAGGAAACGGTGTCGAATCCGAATTCGCGTGCGTTGGCCAGCGCAACCGCCACCACGCGATCCTTGAAGCTCAGCGTGGGCAGGCAGACGGCGTCGTTCTTGATGTAGAGATTCGCCGCCGCAGCGGTCGTGCCCGTCAGTTTTCCGGCGAGATGCGGAGCCTGAAACAGCGGAGTGAAACCAACCGGCAGCCGCGGCGTAAAGCCCTGCGGGAGGGGCAATAGTTCGGCGTAGCGCCACATGTTCGGCGGCCGCTGGGCGATGCGCTCGCGGCTCAGTGCGCTGCCATTCGATCCACGCAGCGAATCGTAGTCGTAAGCGACTTCCAGAGGTGAGAAACACTCGTCGCAGATTGAGCGGGGCTGGTTTCCCCAGGTCCGACCGCATTCCCGGCACCGCAGTTCGTAGTGTGACATTGCGCTACTCGCTTTCTTATTCCGTAAACTCGGAATCGGTTTGTCATCCTGAGGACCACGTTCTTTGCGGTCCGAAGGAACTGAGCGATCCGCGCCAGGCGTCGCGTTCCTTGCGACGCAGAACCGCGCGTTTGGATCGCTTCCTTACCAGCGAATAGCTGAGGACGAGCCGGAAAAAGCGGCCATAAAAACAAATGGCCTCTTTTTCCAGGAAAAGGAAAAGAGGCTATCGGTTGCAGCTACAGCTCGCAGCCGAATCTCATGTTCCCTGTTTCCAGGAGAGAGTTGGCACCGGCCAATCGCGATATATGATCGCGGTGCGGTTGCCGTGGCGTCTCAGGGCTCGTCCCTCAGCCACTCTGCATGAAATTCAGGTCCACCCTCCGTATGACCGTCGGGCGAACTTGTTCTGCTGATACTACAAAAAGGGCGACCCGGCGTCAAGCAGGAACCTTGTAACGGCGGCCACGCGTGTTCGTGACCAGAGTCACGATCAGGGCGTTTCCATTGGGCAACATCCTTCTAGCGCCGTAACTTCGCTCTCCTATTTGGGGTTATTCATTTGCGAGGAGTGGACCGCCCGATGCACAGTCTGCTGCGCCTGGCCGCGCAGGTGCTGTAGTACACTGCCGCCAGGAAGTTTCTCCCGATTCAAAAGGGCGCGTGGGGCGCTCGCACCAGAAAAACGTCATGGATTCCGCCATCCGCACTCGAGAACTGCGCAAGGTCTACACCTCCGCTCCGCCCGCCGGGGCCGGGCGCGGCGATGCCTCGTCTGGCCGAGCCAAGCGCAGCAAAGAACCCAAGCCGCAGATCGTAGCGCTCGATGGAATCGACCTCGACGTCTCCACGGGACAAATCTTCGGCCTGCTCGGTCCGAACGGTGCGGGAAAATCCACAACCGTTGGAATCCTCACTACACGCGTTCGCCCCACTAGCGGCACGGCCTGGATTGGCGCGCATGACGTGTGGCGCGAGCAAACCGCGGCCAAGCGTCTGATCGGAGTAGTGGCGCAGCGGCAGAATCTCGATTTCTCGCTCACTGCGCGCGAGATTCTGCTCTTTCATGGAGCCTATTTCGGCCTCAATGCGCACGAACGGAACGAGCGGGCGAAGGCATTGCTCGATCGCTTCAAGCTGACCGATCGCGCCGACCAACTCGTGCGCGGATTTTCCGGCGGAATGATGCAGCGCATGTCAATTGCGCGCGCCATGATGCACGATCCTCAGGTCTTGTTCCTTGACGAACCCAGCGCCGGCCTCGACCCGCAAACCCGGCTGCTGCTGTGGGAGATCATCCGCGAGTACAACCAGAACGGCCGCACGATCCTGCTGACGACCCACAACATGGAAGAAGCCGATGCCTTGTGTGAACATCTGGCAATCATCGATCATGGGAAAATTATTGCATCCGGCACTCCGCGCGAGCTGAAGGCGTCGATTCCGGGCGGGTTCCTGCTGCGCGTGCGCTTCGGAAGTCATTCGGCGCCGTTATTCGAACGCCTGGCCACGCTTTCGGGCGTGACCGAGGTGCGCCCATCGGGGGATGGCGCGGTCGATCTCTATGCAGGCCGCGGAGGGTCGCTGATTCCGGAAATCGTTGGTGCCGCCGCTGCGGCGGGCGTGGAACTTTCGGACGTCCACATCTCCGAACCAAGCCTGGAAAATCTCTTTCTTCATCACACTGGCAGGAGCTTGCGCGAATGAACAGCACTTTCCTGGCGCTATTGGCGCGCGACGCGCGCGTGGCCAGGCGGAACATGGTTCCGCTGATGCTGCAGACTTTCCTGCAGCCGCTCCTCTTCGTTTTTGTATTCGGGCGCGTGATGGTCGGCAGCGGTTACATGCCGCCCGCTTACAAGAGTCTTCTGCTTCCCGGCATCATGGCCATCTCCATGGTCTTCACCGGAGTGTGGGCGGTGGCCATGCCGCTTATCGGCGAGTTCCAGTTCACGCGCGAAATTGAAGACCGGCTGCTGGCACCCATCGATATTTCGTGGGTCGCGGTTGAAAAAGTTGTCTTCGGCCTGATTCAAGCTACGGTCAGCGGCTTGACCGTGATCCCGCTTGCGTGGCTGATTCTGCGGCCCGGTCTGGAATTGCACGTGACCAATCCAGTCCTCTTCGTCTGCCTTACGCTGCTGGTCGCCGGCTTTTCCGCCTGCGGAGGACTGGCACTCGGCTGCAGCGTCGATCAGCAGCACGTCGGGCTGATGTTCAGCATGGTCATGACGCCCATGATTTTTTTCGGCTGCACCTATTATCCGTGGAGCGCACTGAGCAAGTTCCCGATCCTGCAGAAGATCGTTCTCATCAATCCCCTCGCCTACGCAAGCGAAGGCCTGCGAGCCACGCTTGTGCCGCAGTTTCCGCACCTTTCGCTGCCACTGATTCTCGTGGCTCTGGCGGCGTTTGATTGCCTGTTTCTCGTCGTGGGCCTACGGCAATTTGGCAAGAAAGCGGTGAGCTAGACATTTCTTTACACTCCACAGCTGGCCATCGCCGTGTACAATTCCTTCCGCCCGCAAATCAAATAATTTTGCTTCGCCAAAAATCCTTCCCGGGGACGAACCACAATGAAGAAACAATCTTTCCCGCTGTTTTTTGCTGTCCTGCTAGTTTTTATTTCCATCAGCGTTAGCTCCTTTTCGCAACAAACTAGCAACCAGCAACCAACTTCCAGAAGACAGCAGGCGGCGCCGCCTGCGGAAAAGCCCGCCGAGGCCGCCAAACCCGATGCCGCCGCTGAACCCAAACCTCCGGCCCGTGAATCCTCCGCCGACAAGAAAGACGACAAGGAAGAACACTACGACATGACCGAGCAGCCGCCGGTCGTGACCCATCATCAGATCACGGTCGAGGGCAAGCAACTGAAGTACACCGCGACCGTCGGACGCCTGCCCATCAAGCGCGGCGACGGCAAGATCGAAGCGGAAATGTTTTACGCCGCCTACACGCTCGACGGTCAGGATCCCGCCAAGCGCCCGGTCACGTTCGCCTTCAACGGCGGCCCGGGGTCAGCCACTATCTGGCTGCATATGGGCGCTCTCGGACCGCGCAAGGTAGTGCTGCAGCAGGATGGCTTCATGCCGCCTGCCCCCTATCGTATCCAGGACAATCCCTACACGCCGCTCGACCGGACTGACCTGGTCTGCATTGACGCGATCAACACCGGTTTCAGCCGCGCCGAAAACGCTGAGATGCTGAAGAAATTCTGGGGCATGAAGGGCGACATCGAGGCGTTCAGCGAATTCATTCGCCTCTACATCAGCCGCAATGAACGCTGGTCGTCGCCGCTGTTCATTCTCGGCGAAAGCTACGGCACAACGCGCGCCGCGGGCATCGCCGGATATCTGGCCGATCAGGGAATTTCCTTCAACGGCATCACGCTGCTTTCGACCGTGCTGAATTTCGAGACTCTCGAAGACAATTTCACCAACGATGAGCCTTACGTTTTTCTGATTCCTTCGTTCACTTCGATCGCCGGCTATCACCACAAGCTCGCGCCCGATCTCGCGCAGGACATGAATCGCGCCCGCAAAGAAGCCGAAGAGTGGGCGTCCACCGATTACCGCCGAGCCCTCGACAAAGGCGACGCGCTCACGCCGCAGGAGCGTCAGACTGTAATTGATCAGCTCGCGCGCTTCACCGGGCTGAGCAAGGAGGTGATTGACGAGGCCAACCTGCGCATCAACGTGCAGAAATTCACGCACTATCTGCTGATCGATCAGAAAGTCCGCGTCGGCCGCCTCGACGGACGCTACACCGGCCCCGATCCCAACGGCCTGCTCGATACTCCGTTTTACGATCCGACGGGATCGGCTACGCAGCCACCGTTCACGTCAGTTTTCTACAATTACCTGCGCACCGAGCTCAACTACAAAGTCGACATGCCCTACAACGTTCGCGCTCCGCGCGGCGGCCCGAACGATACCTGGGATTTTGGACCCGGAGGTCGTGGATTCCCGGATACCGCCACCGCGATGCGCCAGGCGATCGTGAAGAACCCTTATTTGAAAATTTTGGTGATGGAAGGCTATTACGACCTGGCCACGCCGTACTTCGCGGCGAACTACACCATGGACCATCTCAACCTGCCGCCGAAATATCGCGACAACATTTCTTACGCGACTTACGATGCCGGGCACATGGTGTACCTGCCGATGGATGGCCTGAAGAAGATGAAAGCCGACCAGGCGGCGTTCATCGAGAAAAACGGAGCGCAGTAGGCGGGATTGAGCGATGGGTTGCTGAGTGTAATCCGGATTTAGCGACAATCACCTGCGTTCCATTTGCATATACTCGTGGTGCAGGCGGATGTGGCATCGCGGAGAGTGGCACAGATGAGAAGACCGAATCTTCTGATCGCTCTTGCTTGGCTCCTTAACGCATCAGCTTGGTTTCTCCCCGTCGTCACGGGTCTTGGAGGTGGCGACGTAGGTCCTACTTTTAGAGGTTTTGAAGCCTTCGTCATGGCACTCAGCGCGGTCATGCCCGCTAATTTTAGTAATTTGGGTGCCAAGTACTCTCTGCTCGCAGTTCTAAGCGCGCTTACGTCACTGGTGTTCGTCATTGGCTCGCCGTGGGTGATATTGCGAGGAAGTTGGCTGGTCAGACGCTCGTCCGCGTGGGCCGCCGCGGTTGCTTTTGTTTTCAATGCGCACTGGAACGGCTGGCAATTGGGCCTTGGAATTGGATACTTCTTTTGGTGGTCTTCGTTCGCTGTACTTGCAGCAGGATTATTCGACCTTACTAGGCGGAAGGAAGTTACGGAATTTACGGGAACACAGACTGCGCCACTCCCAAAATAACTGTCGCAATCCGGCTTAGCGCTCAAAATCCAAGTTCGACATCTGAGAGGCGACTGCCAAACCTGTTCTCAATCGCCCAATGCCTCAATCGCTCAATGACTCAATTCTTTTCAGCGGCTGTACTGATTTTTCTTCTTGTCCTCGTGGCGCTCGATGCCCAGCTGTATGAGGCGGTCGATCAGGTCTGAATACGCCAGGCCGGTCGCCGCCCACAACTTGGGATACATGCTGATCGACGTGAATCCTGGCATGGTGTTGATCTCGTTCAAATAGATCTTTCGAGTTTTCGGATCCATCAGAAAATCCACGCGCGCCAGGCCTGAGCAGTCGACCGCCTGGAACGCCTTCACGGCGAGTTCCTGAACTTTTTTCGTCTCCGCCTTCGTCAGCTTTGCCGGGATAATCAGCTGCGAGCCTTCATCGAGATATTTCGCCGTGTAATCGTAGAATTCTTTGCCGGGAACAATTTCTCCTGGAACCGACGCCTTCGGCTCGTCGTTGCCGAGCACTGAGCACTCGATCTCGCGGGCTTTCCCTTTCTTTCCGCCGACACCTTGCTCGATAACGATCTTGCGGTCGAACTTCGCCGCCTCCTCAATCGCCGGTCCGAGTTCTTTACGATCGTGTGCCTTGCTGATACCGACTGACGATCCCAGGTTCGCCGGCTTCACGAAAACGGGATACTTGAGTTTCTTCTCAATCAGCTTCTGGGTTCCCTTCGGGTCGTTCTCCCACGCGCCGCGCAGAATGGTCACGTGCTTCACGATCGGCAGCCCGGCGGCGATGAACAACGACTTCATGATGTCTTTGTCCATGCCCGCAGCCGATCCCAGCACTCCCGCGCCGACGTAAGGGATGTCGGCGAGTTCAAGCAGACCCTGGATTGTGCCGTCTTCGCCGAACGTGCCGTGCAGCACAGGGAAGATCACATCGACATTGATGGCGCGGTCGCTGGCGCGGCGCATTAAGCCAGAGTCGGTTTGAAACGGCACGAGGCCGCTTTCGCGGTGAACCGGCTCGGGAGGAACGACAACCGACTCGCCTTGCGCCAGCACCGCCGCCGCAGGCGTGGTTTCCGGATCGCCGGCCCGCAAGTGGCGAGGTTCGTGGATTGGCTTGCCTTCGAGCAGATTCTCGGCGTGTTCAGACATGAGCCAGCGGCCATCTTTGGTGATGCCGATGGGAACGACCTCGTACTTGTCCTTGTCAATCGCCTTGAGAACCGACGCGGCCGAGAGCAACGAAACTTCATGCTCTCCGCTGCGCCCGCCAAACAAAATGCCGACGCGAAGCTTTTTCATGACAATTTAGTGTGAATGGACCTAAAGCAGCCGTCAATCGCAGGAATGGTTCCGAAAAAAATGTTACCGCCGAGATCGCCGAGTACGCCAAGAAACAAAGGATCTAAAGCATTCCATATCCTCGGCGCTCTCTGCGACCTCGGCGGTGAAGATGCCTCTACAGGATCTTCTTCCCGAACGCCGACAGCGCCAACTCCACCGCCAGATCGGCCGTCTTGTTGTGCTCGTCGATGACTGGGTTCACTTCGACAATTTCGAAGCTCAACATGCGGCCGTGGTCGGCGATGATCTCCATGGCGAGATGAGCCTCGCGGTAAGTCGCGCCGCCGCGCACGGGAGTGCCCACGCCGGGCGCGTCTTCGGGATCAACCCAGTCCATGTCCAGCGAAATGTGATAGCCGGCGGTGCCGCGACCGGCCATGCGCAGGGCTTCTTCCATCACCGTGCGCATGCCACGCTCGTCAATGTCGCGCATGGTGAAGACGCCGATGCCGGCACGTCTCACGTTTTCTTTCTCCACCGCGTCGATGTCGCGCACACCCACGAGCACGCAGTTTTCCGGTTTCACCTTGGGCGTGAAGTCGTAAATGTTCGCCAGTTCTCCGGGCCACAACCCCATCAGCGCCGCCAGTGGCATGCCGTGCACGTTGCCGCTGGGCGACGAATCGGGCGTGTTAATGTCGGTATGCGCGTCGATCCAGATCAAGCCGATGCGCTGATTCTGCCGCCGATAGAACTCGGCCACGCCGGAGACCGTGCCCGCGGCCATGGAATGATCTCCGCCAAGCGCCAGCGGAACTTTGCCCGCCTCGAGCGTCTTCAGGACCAGTTCGGCGTGCTTGGTGCACGTGGCCGTAATTTCCTTCAGATATTTCGCGTTGGCCGCACCTTCTTTTTTCTGCTCGGGAATCGCAACTGCGACGTTGCCGCCGTCTTCCACCTGGTGGCCAAGCGCCTCGAGCCGAGCTTCCAATCCCGCCACACGAACCGCTGACGGTCCCATGTCGACGCCGCGCCTCGACTGACCGAGATCAAGCGGCACGCCGATGACGCGAATCTTCTTGATGGAAGTTGTCATGACCCGCTCAGTTCTTCACTTCCCTATTTACCGCCGAGATCGCTGAGCGCGCCGAGTCAGGGAAGTCGTTGACGATGCGCTTCAAGCCGTTCTTGAGCACACGAACGTGAAAGTTAATGATTAAGCCGACTCTTTTCTCGGCGATGCGCAAATATGAAAGCAACTGCGCATCATGAATAGGCGCCAGACGCTCGACCGCCTTAACCTCTACAACGACGGAATCCTCAACTACCAGGTCAAGACGATAGCCGCAATCAAGTTTGACGTCCTTGTAGGTGATCGGCAGGGGTTTTTGCTGCTCAACCTTCAAACCGATTTGTCGCAGTTCATAAGCCAAGCAGGCCTCGTAGGCGGACTCGAGCAGTCCGGGTCCAAGACATCGATGAACCTCGATGGCTGCGCCAATTATTTGGCGGGTGATCGAATCGAGTCTGTCCTTTTCTTCCACTCTTGGCGGTCTCTGCGTTCTCGGCGGTAAGAACTACGGATACAGCCGATACAGCATCCTGGGAAACGGAATCGTCTCGCGTACATGCTCCAGGCCACAGATCCAGGCCACGGCGCGCTCAATGCCCATGCCGAATCCGCCATGCGGCACGCTGCCGAACTTGCGCAGGTCCAGGTACCACTTGAACGCCTCTTCCGGCAATCCGTGCTCGTGGATGCGCTTGAGCAGCAACTCGTGCGATGCCATACGCTGCGACCCGCCGATGATTTCGCCATAGCCTTCGGGGGCCAGCACGTCGACGCATAGCGCCAGCTCGGGCCGCTGTGGATCGGGCTCCATGTAAAACGCCTTCACTTTCGCCGGATAACGATGCACCATCACCGGCTTGTCGAACTGCGCTGAAAGATACGTTTCATCGGGCGAGCCCAGGTCCCCGCCCCACTCAAACTTCGTTTCCAGCGCACCCTTGGCGTGGCCTTCCTGCAGATTTTTCACCGCATCGTCGTAGCTGATGCGCGGAAACGGCGCCGCAATTTTTTCCAGCTTGGAAATGTCCCGGCCGATGGTTTTCAGGTCTGATGGTCGGCGCTCTAAGCAGCGCTTCACGATAAACGTAATCAGACCCTCCGCCAGTTCCATGATGTCGTCGAGTTGCGCATAGGCGACCTCAGGCTCGACCATCCAGAACTCGGTCAAGTGCCGGCGCGTCTTTGATTTTTCCGCGCGAAACGTCGGACCGAACGAGTACACCTTGCCCAGCGCCATCGCGGTCGCTTCAACGTAAAGCTGCCCCGACTGCGTCAGGAATGCCTGCTCCTCGAAATAATCGACCGGGAACAGCGTGGTGGTCCCCTCGCACGCTGCGGGGGTGATGATCGGCGGATCGGTCAGCGTAAAACCGCGCTCGTCGAAAAAATCGCGGCATGCTTTGATGATTTCTGCGCGCACACGAAGAATCGCCGCCTGCCGCTGCGAGCGCACCCACAGATGGCGGTGCTCCATCAGGAAGTCGGTGCCGTGCTCTTTCGGCGTAATGGGATACGGATCGGACTCGGGCACACGCTGTACGACTTGTACATTGGCAACATCGAGCTCGTATCCGCCGGGCGCGCGCTTGTCGGCACGCACTTTACCCTCAACGATCACGCTCGATTCCTGGGTGAGCGTCTTTACCGCTTCAAAAACTTCAGGCGTGACGGCGTTCTTCGGCACAACGCCCTGAATGATGCCCGATCCGTCACGAAACTGCGGGAATAAAAGCTTCCCGCTTTCGCGCAAGTTATAGAGCCAGCCGCGAACGGTGACGGTCTGACCCTCATGCTTGCCGATTTCGGCGATCGTGCTTACTAGTGATGACATAGATTGCGATTGAGCCATTCAATTATTGAGTCATCGAGTGATTCGTGTGGCCGCAGGTCAATGGCTCAATGGCTAAATGACTCAATGTCTCAATTGCTAAGCGTTTTCCAGCTTCTCAAACGTGGCCGGCAGCTTCTCCAGCGGATTCACCTTCTCATCTTCTTCCAGTTCTAGCAGCAGCGGCGGAACCTCTGGAACTGCGCGCAGCAGTTCCATCGCTTCTTTCCAGTCGATGGTCCCCTGCCCGGGCCACAGATGCGAATCTTTGTCCTTGCCATTGTCGTGAACATGCGTGGAGCGAATGTATTTGCGCAGAATCTCAAACCCCTCGCGAACGGAACTCATGATGTGCGCATGTCCGAAGTCGAAACACACGCCGACGTCGTCGAAATGCCCGGCATGAATCAGTTCCACGAGTTTGTCGGGAGTGGAAAGCTCATTGGGAATGTTTTCAAGCAGAATGCGCACTCCCAGAGGCTTGGCGAACGCCCGCAAATGCTCGATCGAGGTCATGGCAGCTTCGATTTTTTTCTCGCTGAAGGTTTCGTTCGAAGTGCCTATATGCTGCACCAGGAACCGAAACGGAATCTGCTCGGCGATTTCGAGCGCCCGCTTGATCTCATCCATCGCTTCGACCCGGTGCGCACGGTCGGTGGAAGCCACGTTGACCGGGGGAGCACCGGCGCGTCCCCATTCGTAGTCGGCGTAAAGCGGTGAATGTACCGAATTCAACGGAATGCCGCTGCCGCGGAACCAGTCGGCAATCTCTTTCACATGCGCCTTGCGGTTAGCGTAGTCCAGATGCTGGCGGGCGGCAAAAATCTCGATCGCCTGCACGCCGCTGCGCGCCAGGCCGTCCAGAATCCCGGGATGCAGGCGCTCTTTCACATACAGATAGGTTGAGACCGCTTTCAGCATAGAGATTTCAGATGGATGATTTCAGATTGCAGATTCAGCTTCACGCTTGCGTTCAAATCTGCAATCTGCAGTCTTCAATCTACAATTTCTATCAGTATCCTACCGCTTTCCCATCGTGGCGGAAGTCGCTCGCGCCCAGGCGCTCGCCGGTCTTCTCGTCAATCGCAATGCACTCCGCGTCACTCCAGTAGGGTTCGACGCCAGACGGGTAATGCAGCCCGATTTCCAGCGTGTATCCCATCCGCTGCAGCGCACTCATCGTGTCCGGAGAGAACCATTGCTCCACATTGACCACGTCAGGCATCCATTGATGGTGAAAGCGCGGCGCATTCACCGCCTCCTGAATATTCATCCCGTAGTCGACCACGCCCATCAGCACATTGGCAACGGTGGTGATGATTTTCGAACTCCCCGGCGAGCCCAGCACCAGTACCGTTTTTCCGTCGTGCACCACGATCGTCGGGGTCATCGACGAGAGCGGCCGCTTCCCCGGTCCAATCGCATTGGCCGTGCCCTGAATCAGATTGTCCCCGTTGGGCGCGCCGGCTTTCGCCGAGAAGTCGTCCATCTCGTCGTTAAGCAGGAAGCCGAGTCCGTCGGCCGTAACCCGCGACCCGAACCATCCGTTAAGTGTGGTGGTCACGGCAACGGCGTTGCCCTCGGCATCCACCACCGAATAGTGCGTCGTGTGCGTAGACTCGTGCGGAGCCACGGCGGGCGGATGCGCGGCGGCATACTGTTCCAGCTGGCTGAACACTTCCGGCCGCTTCAAGTCGTTGCTCGGAGTGGCGCGCAGCAGATCAATCGTCCCTCTCCACGCCGCCGCGTATTTCTTATCGATCAACTGCGCGACCGGAATCTTTGCGAAATCCGGATCACCCATGAACTCGGCACGATCGAAAAAGGCCCGCCGGAACGCCTCTAAGGTAAAGTGCATCGACTCCGCCGATCGCTCGCCCATTTTGGCGAGATCGAAGGCTTCAAGGATGTTCAGCGATTCGATCAGCACGGTTCCGCCCGAGGATGGTGGCGGCGAACTGATCACGTCATATCCGCGATAGGTCCCGCGCACCGGCTCGCGTTCTTTCGCCTCGTAATGCGCCAGATCATCGGCGGTAATCAGACCGCCGCCCTTCTGCATGGCGGTCGCGAGCTCCCGCGCCAGCGAGCCGTGGTAGAAATCGTCCGGGTTCTCGGCGATGCGCTCCAGCGTGCGGGCCAGATCTGGCTGGCGAAAAATCTGCCCCGCTTTGTAGTAATCGCCGTTGCGCTGGAAGATCCGGCGCGATTCAGCATACTCCGCCAGATGCTTGTCGTGCAGATCGTGCGCCTCAACCCAGGTCAGCTCGTATCCTTCGCGCGCCAGCCGGATCGCTGGGGCCATCACTTGTTTCAGCGACAGCTTGCCCCACTTGCGCTCGGCGTGGACCATGCCTGCCACCGAGCCGGGCACGGCGATTGCCTTGTAGCCGAAATAACTAGCTCCCTCGATCACCTTGCCCTGCGCGTCAAGATACATGTCGCGCGTGGCGGCAGCCGGGGCTTTTTCGCGGTAATCAAGAAAATGCGTCGTGCCGTCGGCCATGCGGACGAGCATGAATCCGCCGCCGCCAATGTTGCCCGCAGCCGGATGCACCACCGCCAGCGCGAATCCCGTGGCCACAGCCGCATCCACGGCATTGCCGCCGGCTTGCATGATCTCCACGCCAGCTTTCGACGCCAGCTCGTGCCAGCTCACCACCATGCCGTGCTGGGCGTGAACGGGATTGGTCGAGGCCGACGACGGCACAACCATCGCCCGGGCTGCCATCAGCAGTAATAAGAGGATTGATCTGCGGTGGAATCCCATGCGATCGAAGGATGTGAGGGTTCTAGTCAGACTCTTGAGGCTAGCCGAGCGGGCGGAATCGAGTCAAATCAGAAGGGCCTTCGGCAGGCGGGAGCAGCGTCCTATGCGGGCCTGCGACGCTGTCGCTTCTTCGCGGCTGCCTTCTTCTTTGATCCTGCCCGGCCCGGCTTTGGCGCATTAACGGAGATCATTTCGTACACGACTGCCGGATCAGATCCTCCAACTCCGGCTGCGGAAGCGCGTCCAGCCGGTCCAGGATGACCCAGCTGTAACGGCCGACGTAAGGGGCTGGGCGGATGTCGGGAAGTTCCGTCAACTCGGCAAATTTCTCTGCTGTGCACTTGAAGCAGACCTTTTGAGGAATGGCCGTAAGCGCAAGCGTGGCGAAAATCTTGCTGCCAATCTTGAAGCACAGGTCGTCCCCCCACTGCAAGTTCTCGGTCGCAGAGGGGAAAGACAGGCAGTAGGCGCGAATTTGGTCTACGTTCATGGCCTTTTCCTTCATGGATCGCGCAATCAATCCTATATCGCAATCAACCCGTCCACGGGTTAAGACAACCAGATTCGTCGCTTCTGATATATTCCGCCAACAGGAGAATTGTATGCCAGTGGATATCCGAGGCATGGCTCCGCTGCTGAGCGTCTTCGACATGCCCACGTCGGTGCGCTTCTACCGCGACGTTCTGGGCTTTGACGTGGTCAATCAATCGCAGCCCGGCGATAACTTTGGATGGTGCCTGCTTCGTTTTCGTGGCGTGGAAGTCATGCTGAATACGGCTTACGACGACGACCAGCGGCCGCCCGCGCCCGATCCGGCGCGGATCGCGGCGCATGACGACACCTGTCTGTACTTTGGTTGCGAGGACCTCGACGGCGCCTATCAACATCTTCGCGCGCATGGCTTCAACGCGAAAGAGCCCAAGGTCGCACCCTACGGCATGAAACAGTTATATGTGCGAGACCCCGACGGATACGCACTGTGCTTTCAATGGCCGGCGACCCAGCAAGCCTACGATCAGTGGGTGAACGATTACGGTCTCGAACCCAAGAGCCTGGCGTAGCAGTGGGCTTTTCAGCTTCCCCCGATTCATCAGCGGCAATCAACCGCGGCTTGGCCCAGATCATTCCTCGAACCCTGCAAGGCGATCTCGCACAGCCACAACGGGCCGAGCTGAACCTCTAACCGCCCTGGATCGGCCCTTGTTTGATCACCGTGACTTTGCTGTACGCCACACGAAAGCCTAGGCGCTCAGCGTTGCGCTGTGAAGTTGTCCCGCCTTGGGTGACGACGGCCGCGTATTCGCATCCGGCTTCGAAAGCTGCTGCGATGCGAGCTCGCAACAGCGCAGTCTGCAGCCCGCGACCACGATATCCAACCAACGTCCCCGCACCACACAGGGCGAACATCTTGTACTCGGGGACGACCAATCCCGTGCCACAAGCAACCAGCTTGCCGTCAACGATTGCCACGAATGCCAAAGAACCTTCTTGATAGAGCGGGGCGACCAGACCGCGGAATGCCTGGGGTGCGCCGTCAGGAAAGAAAGCGCTCTCGACGATCGCTCCCGCGGCGCCTGCCTCTTCCGCACCGCTGCGCCGAATCTGGCACCTTGGGGGAACCTGAAGGTCCTCTGCATTGTCCAGCTTGCGATACAAAACGTTGTTCAGTTCCGCGATGGCATACCCACGGTGCTTGAACATCTCAAAGACCGTGGGCTCATGCAGAGGACACAAGTCCACCTGCGCAGGCGCGCCGTGCAAGCGGTAAAAATCTTCGATACGGTCAAGATCCGATTCGGTAAACGGCCGGTCCAGGCCCACTCCCACAGCCCGACCAACAGGAGATCCGAGTCCACAGAAACTCATGTGACCGCCACAGACCGGTTCCTCGGCGGCTCCGACTTCTGGCCGCATCTTTTGAAAGAAGCGCGCATATAGCGCTTGCGGCAGTTCCTCGACCGACTCCAGGCGGCGAGCGAATGCCTTATCCACAAATTGCATGTCATGATCCTTTCTGTTTGGGACGCACAGGGTAGGCAGGAGCGCGGCGCGCGCACACTTTAACGGCGCAACATCGCTCCACGTCTGAGATCGCGGGACTAGCGGACGGCAGTCATAGGCAGAACTCTATTTTAGCGCAGATTTTGTGGCCGCCAAGGGTCGGTCGTGGAGACCCGGTTCAGCAACGGGCGCCTTGCCGTCGCCGGATGTTCCTCCGGCTTTTTGCTCGCGCACCTGGCGCCGGAGAACTTTGAGGAAGGTCTGCACGACCGGCGAGAGATCGTCTTCGCGATAAGCAACCATCAGTTCGGTCTGAGCACGGACTCCAGTCAGCCGGCGAAAGACAACATCCTTGCGCGCAACGTTGCCAATACACCGGGGCACGATGGAAACTCCTATGCCGGCGGCGACCAGGCTGAGCGTGGTCTGAATTTCCACTGTGCGCTGCACGACAATCGGATGAAATCCCGCCTGCTGGCAAACCCCGATCACGAATTCGGTCCAACTCGGGCGAGGGTAATCCGGATAAAGTACGAAGGGTTCGGCCGCCAGTGCCGAAAGCCGCAACGCGGGCAGGTGCACGAACGGATGCGACTTGGGCAGGGCCGCACACAGCGGCTCGCGCGAGATTGTGCGAAAAATCAGACCTTCCGTCTTTGTTGGCAGGCGAAGCAACCCCACATCAATTCTTTTTTCCGAGAGGGCCTCCATCTGCGCATGAACTGTCATCTCGGAGAGACTAAGATCGACGTGCGGAGCAACCTGGCGGAAGAGTCGCAGTACCGCTGGCAGCACATCGTAGGTCGCCGACCCCACGAAGCCCAGATTAAGCAAACCGCTCACCCCTCCGCCGGCCCGCTGGGCCGCGAGGACCGCCTCTTCGGCTCGCGCCAGGATCAGCCGGGCCCGGTCGAGAAAAACCTGCCCGGCCGGCGTGATCTGCACTCGGCGGCAGTTGCGGAACAGCAGTTGCACCAGCAGTTCTTTTTCTAAAGCCTGGATCTGGCGGCTCAAGGCGGGCTGGGCAATGTGCAGGCGCTGGGCGGCGTGCCCGAAGTGCAAGTCTTCGGCTACTGCCACAAAATAACGCAACTGGCGAAGTTCCATTGCTGCTATTGTAATGCCGAACTGTTATTACTAGCGCTTTTCCATGTATTGGACGCATCAGCCGGAACGGGAGCATACTTAGCAATCTGTATTCCTGTTACGACTTTGTAAAATCGGCGGAATCTAAGTCAGTTAGCGGCTCCGGTGCTGTCGCGATTCCCGCCGAATCAACGAGCAGCTTATGTGGTTAGTGCGCCTGGCGCTGCGGCGCCCCTACACCATCGCCGTGTCCTGCCTGCTGGTCATGATCCTCGGCGTTCTGTCCCTGACCCGCATGACAGTGGACATCTTCCCAATCATTAACATTCCGGTCGTCGTCGTTGTATGGTCGTATGATGGACTGTCGGCGCAGGATATGGAACGCCGGGTCGTATTGCTGAGCGAGCGCGCCTACTCCACGACGGTCAACGGCATTTCGAGAATTGAATCGCAATCCATTCCCGGCATCGGTCTGCTGCGCGTTTATTTTGAGCCGGGTACCGACATCGGGGCTGCTATCGCTCAGATTTCCTCCGTCTCGACCACCCTGCTTCGAATTGTTCCGCCCGGAATGACTCCGCCGAACGTCATCCAGTTCAACGCCGCCAACGTTCCCGTGGCACAACTGACGGTCTCCAGCAAGACCCTGCGCGAAGAGCAACTGTATGACTACGGCAGGAATTTCATTCGCATACGTTTGTTCACGATCCCGGGCCTCTCGACTCCGGCGCCGTTTGGGGGAAAGGACCGCCAAGTCATCGTCGATGTCAACCCGCAGGCGCTGGCGGCCCAGGGTCTCTCCGCCAGCGACGTCGTGGCTGCCTTGCAAACATCCAACGTCATTTTGCCCGCCGGCGATGCCCGCATCGGCGGCACCGACTACAGCGTGCAAGTCAACTCCAGCCCGGACACGGTTACGCAGTTCAACCGCATCCCGGTCAAAGTTGTCGGCTCGGCGTCCGTCTTGCTTGGCGATGTGGCCCACGTTTCCGACAGCTTCGCCGAGCAGCGCTGCATCGTGCATGTCAACGGCAAGCGTGCAACGTATCTTGCCATTCTGAAGCATTCCGACGCCTCCACCCTGGCCGTGGTGGAGGCGACGCGCGACGTATTGCCTCTCATCAAGGCCACGGCGCCCCAAGGCATGGAGTTGAAGATTGATTTCGATCAATCCGTATTCGTGCGCGCAGCCATCGCCGGTGTGGTGCGTGAGGCCCTGCTCTCTTCGATTCTTGTCTCCCTTATGATTCTGGTCTTCCTCGGGAGTTGGCGCAGCGTGATTGTGGTCTGCACGTCGATACCACTCGCCATCTTCACCGCCATCATCGGCCTGAACTTGAGCGGAGACACTATCAACATCATGACGCTCGGTGGCTTGGCCCTCGCCATCGGCATGCTGGTTGACGACGCCACCGTAGCCATCGAGAACATCGACCGCAACTTCGAGATGGGCAAGCCTGTGACCGTTGCCATTCTTGACGGGGCCAGCCAGATCGCCGTTCCCGCAATCGTGGCCACACTCGCCATCTGCATTGTGTTCTTCCCGGTCGTCCTGCTCTCGGGTGCGGCCAAGTACCTTTTCACTCCCATGGCCTTGGCAGTTGTACTGGCCATGTTGGCTTCCTATATCCTCTCGCGGACCCTGGTGCCCACGCTCACCAGGATGCTGTTTGCCGGACGCCACGGCGGGCCAACGCATGAGATCCACCGGTCCGGTTTTTTCGCCCGGCTCGATCGCCGCCGCGAGCAGGCTTTCCTTGGCCTGCAGAACGTCTACGGGAACATGCTGGACCTGGTGCTACATCATCGCGTCTTTGCTCTTTGTGTGTTTGTTGCGCTCTTCGTGGTGAGTGGGATTCTGCCCTTCATCATCGGCAGCGATTTCTTCCCCAGCGTCGACGCAGGGCTGATGAAACTTCACGTCCGCGCCCCGATCGGTACCCGCCTGGAAGACACGGAGCAGCTTCTGGCCCGCGTGGAAGGCCGGATTCGCGAGATCATTCCGCCTGACGAAATCGATACCATCAACGACATCGAGGGCATCCCCACCAGCTACAATCTCGCCTACGTGCCCATAGACAACGTGGGTGACATGGACGCTGAGGTTCTCATAGCCCTAAAGCCCCGCCACCATCCCACCGCGGGTTACATGGAGAAAATCCGCCAGGAACTGCCTCGCGAGTTCCCGGGATCGACCTTTTATTTCCAGTCAGCCGACATCGTCAGCCAGGTGTTGAACTTCGGCGTGCCCTCACCTGTGGATGTCCAGATCGAAGGCGACAACCTCGAGCGATCCTATGAGATTGCACGGCAACTGAAGAATGAAATGCGGACAGTCCCCGGGGCAGCCGATGTGCATATCAAGCAGGCGATCCGGTATCCGGCTTTGCGCATCAATGTTGACCGCGAGAAAGCCGCCGAACTAGGTCTGACGGAGCAGGGCGTTGCCCAGAGCATGCTCATCTCACTCTCCTCGAGCGCGCTCGTTTCCCCGTCCTACTTCCTGAATCCGACCAACAACGTGAATTACGTTGTTGCCGTGCGCATTCCGCCGGAACGTTTCGATTCGGTGCAGACCCTGATGAATACCCCCCTGAGTCTTCCGGGCTCAGCGGCGCCGTTGCAGGCCGCCAGTTCTATACAGACGCGCCCGGTTCCGCAGCCGCAATTTGAAACTCTGTCTAATGTCTCGCATGTCGTGCCCGGCACCGTGCCTGCCGAAGTGAACCACTACACCGTGCAGCGCGTCATCGACGTGAACGCGAACATTCAAGGCCGCGATCTGGGCTCGGTGGTCAGCGGCATCAAGAAGAAAATCGACGGCCTAGGAAAACTTCCCGTCGGCATGCGGATCACCATCCACGGTCAGTATGAAGTGATGAATCAGTCGTTCCGCAGCCTGCTGCTGGGGTTGATCCTGGCCATCGCACTTGTATACCTGCTGATCGTGGTGCTGTTTCAGTCCTGGATCGATCCCTTTATCATCATGATTGCGGTGCCGGGAGCCCTGATCGGCATTTTATGGATGCTGGCCCTCACCGGCAGCACGATTAACGTGGAATCGCTGATGGGGTCGATCATGGCGGTTGGCATTGCGACTTCGAATTCGATCCTGGTCGTGAGTTACGCCAACGATGCCCGCGTCGAGAGGGGCTTGTCGACTATCGAGGCGGCACTCGAGGCCGGCAAGACACGCTTGCGTCCGGTTTTGATGACCGCTCTCGCTATGATCATCGGTATGATTCCTATGGCACTCGCCCTGGGTGAAGCTGGCGAGCAGAATGCGCCGCTGGGCCGCGCCGTGATCGGTGGATTGCTGGTAGCGACGATCGTCACTCTGTTCATCGTGCCCGTGGTTTACAGCCTGCTGCGCAGGGATTTCCCCACGCGGCATCTGCTTGATGCGAAATTTATTGCCGAAGCGCGCGGCGAAGAGTTCGAACCGGAGATACCGAATGCCTGAGGCAATTCCCCGACGCCGCGGTTCCATCTGGCTTTACCTGGCCGGTATTGTCGTAGTGCTGGCGTCGGCGGTATTGGCGTTTTTCCTCTTCACGCGGCAGCGCACGGGCGTCCAGGCGGCAACTGAGCGCCTTACCGAAGAAGGTCAGAAAGGACCGTCGGTAGAAATTGCCATCGCGCACAAAGTCAGCGGCTCCGACACGATCCGGCTGATCGGCGAGGCGCGGCCGTTTCAGTCCGCCATCGTCTATGCCAAGGTCAGCGGCTACATGCGCAGCATCAGCGTGGACAAGGGCGATTTCGTCCGCGGTGGCCAGGTGCTGGCGGTGATCGAGTCGCCGGAAATCGACAAGCAGTATCAAGCCGCGGTCGCCGACGCGCACAACAAGGAACTTATCGCCAACCGCGCGGCCACGCTGGTCAAGAAAGAAATGATTTCGCAGCAGGATGCCGACCAGGCCGAAGCCGATGCCGCCGTCTCCAAGGCTAACCTGGAACAGATCGCGACCATGAAATCGTACGAGCAGTTGCTCGCGCCTTTTTCCGGAACCGTGACGGCTCGCTACGCCGATCCCGGTGCGCTCATCCAGAACGCCACGGCAGCGCAGACCAGCGCTCTGCCGGTGGTTGAAGTTTCCGAAACCGGACGCCTGCGAACTTACGTCTATGTAGACCAGGCGCACGCGCCCTTCGTGAAAAACGGAGATCCTGTCACGATTCTCGATCAGGCACGGCCCGATCTCAAGGTCGAGGCCAAAGTCACACGCAGCAGCGGCGAAATTGATCCCAAGACCCGCACGTTGCTGGTCGAAATTGACGTGGACAATCCGCACAACCGCATCCTCGCGGGGAGTTTTGTGCAGGTCGAGTTGAAGGTGCAGACGCCGCGCTATGTCGAGATTCCCTCCGACGCCCTGATCGTCCGCGGCACGCAAACCTTCGTGGCCGTTCTCAATGCGGACAACACGGTGAAATTCACGCAGGTCGCCGTCGCCGAACAAACGGGAGAAACGGCGCGCTTGCTCGCCGGCGTGGAGGAAGGTGAACGCGTCGCACGAAATCTGGGCGACCGCGTGCCGGACGGAGCAAGGGTGCAGCCGGTAACGCGCCCGGCAAGTTAGGATCCGCAACTCGCACTCCAAATGGATAGGAACATACAAAATTGCTGGTTCGTTTTGGCGGTGCTGGTTATGGTTGTGACCGCGACTGCTTCCCTCTCGGCCCAGGACAAGCCGCTGTCGCTCGCCGAGTGCTACGGTCTGGCCGAACAGAATCAACCCGACCTTGCGACGGCCGAAGCTCAGGTGCACGTTGCCGAGGCGCATCTGAAGGAGCGCCGCTCGCCGTATCTCCCGCACTTGAATTTCGGGGCCAACCATAATCAGGAAACTTACAACTACGTGCCGACACTGGGAACATCTCCTAAACAGGCGGGCGCCGACTACAACGGTGAGCACTGGTCGAACTCGCCGTACTACTACACGGGACTCAATTTCACGCAAAACATCTACGACTTCGGCCTGACGCGCGGATCGGTCCAGCGCGGAAGAGCGGAACTCGCGCAGGCGCAGCAGAACCGGGATCGCGTCCGGCAACAGACGCTGCTCAATGTGCGCAACGCATACTTCAGCGTGCTGGCGGCGCAAGAATTGGTGCAGGTGCGGCAGAAAACGGTTCAGGACCAGAGCAAGCACCTCGACCAGATCAACGCTTTCTTCCAGGTGGGGCGCGTGCCCAAGATCGACGTAACCCGGCAGGAAGTGCAGCTGGCCGATTCGCAGCTGGACCTGGTGCAGGCGCAGTCGGACTTGACTGTCGCCCAGGCCGCGCTGGCGCAATCCATGGGTCTGCCCGTGAAAAGTGTATTCGTGCTTGTCGACGTATTAGGAACGGCGCAGGTGCTCGACCCCGTCGATAGCTATCTGGCCGCGGCCCAGCGCTCCCGCCCCGATCTGCAGGCCCTGCGGGAGGTGGTGAAGGCCGCGCAGGGAGACATTGTGGCGGCGCAATCTAATTTCAAGCCACGCTTGAGTTTTACCAGCTTCGCCGATTTTCAGAACATGAAATTCCCTCTCATCTGGAACCTGGGATTCGGCGAGGGACTTTTGCAGCCGCTGCTGTCGGGTGGCTTCAACCGCGCGTTTCTGGAGGAAACTCAGCAAGCGAAGAGCGCCGCCGAGTCGAACCTGAAATCCGCATTGCTGCAAGTGGATCGCGAAGTCTACACCGATTACGCCAACACCGCGGTCGCGCAACAGCAAATCGATCTGGCGACGAAGGCCGACCACGAGGCACAGGACAACCTGGCTTTTGCTGAAGGCCGCTACTCCGCCGGTGTGGGGAACATCATCGAGCTAACCGACGCCGAGTTGCTGGCTGCGACCGCCGCCGCGCAAGTCGTAACGGCGCATTACAGCTACCAGCTGGCATTCGGGCGCCTGGAAGTGGCAGCCGGGAAAGATCCAAGCGAGTAAAAAGGCGAGTGACTCTAGCGCGTACTATTCCTGAAGGCTGAGGGCCGAAGCCTGATGCCTGTCCTCTCACACCTGCTGTCTCGCTTCGCCCAACGCCACACTCACGTCCACCTTTTTCTTGTTGCGGTAGATGGTGACTTTCACCGTGTCGCCGGCGCGATGGTTGTTCATCATCTGCGCCAGGTCCTGCTCGTCCTCGACTTTCTGATCGTCAATCGCCACGATCAAATCGCCGCCCAGCGTGATGGGAGTGCTGCCCAGGTAAGCCCGTTCCGTGCCGGCGCGCAATCCGGCCAGCTCCGCCGAACCACCGGGCGTCACCTGAACGATCAGCAATCCGTAGTCGACCGGCAAGCTAAGCTCTTCCGCCAACTCCGGCCCGATCGGAATCGTACGCACTCCCAGCGCCGGACGGCGCACGCGACCGAGCGTCATCAGATCGCCGAGCACGGCCTTCGCCGTATTGATGGGAATGGCGAAGCCAATGCCTGCGCTCTGGTTCGCGTTGGAAAGGATCATGGTGTTAATGCCGATGACTTCGCCGTGCCAGTTCATGAGCGGCCCGCCCGAGTTCCCGGGATTGATCGCAGCGTCGGTCTGAATGGCTTCGTCGATCATGGCGCCGTTCGGCTCGCGCACCGGCCGGATGGAGCTGACAATACCGCGCGTCATCGTCCCCGACAGGCCGAACGGGTTGCCGATGGCATACACCTTCTGCCCCACCTGCAGGTTGCGCGAATCGCCGAGCACGGCAGAAACCAGATCCGGCGCCTTGATCTGAATCACCGCCAGATCGTGCGCCGGGTCGGTACCAACAACCGTCGCGCTGTAGCTCTTGCGGTTGTGCAGTGTGACCTTCACCTGCCGTGCGTCGGCAATGACGTGGTAGTTGGTCAGAATATGGCCTTCCTTATCGATAACGAACCCGGAGCCCTGGCCCTCCTGCGGCACTAGCCCGTAGAAGAAGTCAAAAGTCATGGCCCGCGACGTGATATTCACCACCGATGGAATGTTCTTGCGGTACACGGAGATGTTGTTCTGCTCCTCGCTGTCGAGAGTTTCTCCCGGCGCAGCTTCCGTGATTTCCACCTGCTCCGGCCGGCTCAGCCAGTTCGAGGCATGCAAGGGGTTCTGCGAGTTCGAGCGCCAGGTCGTGAAATAAAAGAAGGCACCGGCAATGGCCAGGGCCAAGATGAAGGGCCGCAAAGCTTTCATGATTAGTCCACCTGATCCAAACAAGCCGGATCCTAAGCCAAACGTACGGTTGGGGATTGGCAATGTTCCCTTATTTAGATTTTACCCCGCCGGGGTGGCCTCAGGATTTGCCGCAATTCTCGGCGGTCAGCTCAGTTTGAATCTCATTCCCAGCATGGGAGGTCATCCCGAAGGCCCGCGATTTCTCTTGCGGGCCGAGGGATCTCCCGTGAGGCGCTGCTTTCCGGGGAGATCCTTCGCTCCGCCTGAAGAGCGGCTTCGCTCAAGATGACGCCATCCAAAAATTCCCAAGATCCAAACTGAACGACCGGGACGGAACCTACTTCTCAGCCGCGGCGCGCAGCTCGCGCCACACTTTTTCCGCCTGCTCGCGTGTGTGGCTGAGCGCACCAGAGTTGTCGATCACGTAGTCGGCAGCTTTGATCTTTTCCTCGTCGGGGAGTTGAGCGGCCATGCGGCGCGCGACTTCCTTCCGCGCGGTTTCCAGGTCAATTTTCTGCCGCGCGGCAAAGCGGGCGGCCCGCTGGTCGACATTGCATGTCACCACGATCAGCCGGTCGAATTCGTCTCCCACTTTGGCTTCGAGAATCAGCGCCGCTTCCACGATCGCCACAGCATGTCGGTCCTGAACGCCCATCTGTTGCATCCACTCGTTCTGGGCGCAAATCACGGCAGGATGGACGATGCGATTGAGCTCTTCGATGCGCGACGCGCGATTGCCGCCGTCGCCGGCCGGGCCAAAGGCAGCCTCGGCCAGTTTGGCCCGGTTGATGCTCATGTCCGGATTCAGAATCTCGCCGCCGAAATGGCGCACCACTTCGTTGTACACAGCTTCCCCGGGCTGCATCAGCGAGTAGGCAATGCGGTCGGCCTGGACCAGATGCGCGCCCATTCCGACCAGCATCTCTCCTACCGCCGACTTGCCCGAGGCAATGCCCCCGGTAAGGCCCACTTTCAGCATAGGTCCAGTGATGAGTAGCCAGTGATTAGTGATTAGTGGTTGGCCGAGCCTGCATCGTGCGTTTACTAGCCACTAGCCACTAACCACTGACCACTGCTTCTCCGCATTTTCGCCGCCTTCACGGTGTTAAACATCAGCATGGCGATGGTCAGCGGCCCCACGCCGCCCGGCACCGGCGTGAGTGCCCCTGCAACTTCGGCCACTTCGGGATGCACGTCGCCGACGAGCGTTGATCTCTTCTTGCGAAACGCTTCTTCCCGCTTGGCGTTCCCGGCGAAAAACCTGCGGAACTCGGCGGGATCGGTCACGGTATTGATGCCGACATCGATGACCGTTGCGCCAGGTCTGACGAAATCGCGGGTGATCATCCCCGCGCGGCCGATCGCGGCCACCAGGATGTCCGCCCGCCGGCAGACTCCGGGCAAGTCATGCGTTTTCGAGTGGCAGATCGTGACCGTGGCGTTGGCGTTGGTCAGCAGCATAGCCACGGGCTTGCCGACAATGTCGCTGCGTCCGACGACGACGGCTTCGTGCCCAGCCACAGCGATATTGCTGCGCCGTAGAATTTCCATCACGCCGGCCGGCGTGCATGGGACCAGTCCCGGGCGCTGTGTTGAAAGAAAACCGACGTTCATGGGATGAAACCCGTCGACGTCCTTGGCAGGGTCCACCGCCAACAGAACCTTCTTGGCATCCACCTGTGGTGGAAGGGGCAGCTGCACCAGGATGCCGTCAATGTCGCCGCGGCGGTTCAGTTCGTGAACGTGGGCGAGCAGTTCCGAAGTCGTGACCGATTCGGGCGGCGTAAGGGTTTCGCTGTAGATGCCAAGTTCTTCGCAGGCCTTGATTTTGCCACGGACGTAGATTTCGGACGCCGGATTGTGCCCAGCCAGCACCACGGCCAGTCCCGGACGCAAGTTGGCCGCGGCGAGGATTTTCACCTCCTCGGCCACTTCGGCGCGAATCTGCTGTGCGATCTTGGTACCGTCAAGAATGGCGGCAGGCATCGGTGATGATTCTATCGCATGGCTCCGCAGGGCCTACGCTTGACGTACAATACGGAACCATGCTCGCCAAAGACCTTCTCGAAATCCTGGTATGCCCCGCCTGCAAGCAGCCGCTCGAGTACCGGCAAAGTCCCGAGAGTCTTAAGTGCATTCAGTGCCATCGGGTTTATGCCGTGAAAGACAACATCCCGATCATGCTGGTGGACCAGGCGACGATCGAGCCCTAGGTTTCTGCCTCCTGCCGTCCGCATGTTGCCGATGCTCGAAAATTGCCAGCACTGGCCAAATTCAGCCACCACATGGGAAGTTCGCTAACACGGGAGCGCCGTTGAAATGATACGATCTGCGAATGCCTCTAGAGCCCTTGCAGATCGCAGACTTGACCGGGCCATCGGGCGAGCGCATTTTGCGCCTGACTGGCCCAATTCTCATCTCCAACTTTTTCGAGTTTCAGTCTGTTGTGCGGGCGAGCCAGTCGCCATCGCTCATTCTCGACCTGACCGGAGTCCCCTACATCGACTCGGCGGGCATCGGGGCCGTGGTCGGCGCCTATGTCACTCATCAAAAAGGCGGCCGCAGCGTGGCGCTGGTCGGCGTCAACGACCGCGTTCGCAACACCATGCAGATCACTCACGTGGAGCAGTTTTTTCGCTTCTACGATACCGTGGACGCTGCGCAGGGCGCCGCTCGCAGCGCCTAGCGGCAACATAAGCGCCATCCTTCTCATAAGGGACTGGCGGTCCACCCTGCCGCGGCGAGACAAGCGCACAATCGGCGTAATCGTCTGAAATTGACACATTGTGTCAGTTTCGCGATTACTGGCTGGTTACCGACGAGTGCGGATTCCCACAAATCCCTCACTGGATGCGCCACAACTTCCGATAAATCCACGGGTTAATGAATCCAGGCAGGCTGTGGGCACGTACTGTGGAAAGTGGGGTGTTGCGGCAGTTGAATTGCATGCAACTTCCACAGCGGCTCATGAGTCTAAACGGAACAAAGGGGTTCAGGTCGGAGTCGGAGGTGATGACGGCCATGACTTACGAGAAGGCTACGAACGACAGAGTGACCGATAAAGACAGATTCACCATGACGGAACTGGCGGCTCTGCGCAGCGATCTGCTTCAGGGGGGTATGTTGGACTCCTACGAGGCGGCGCAGTTGCTCCAGGTATTCCTGATGGGCCGTGGGTATGGGGTTTCGCCCAAGGCGGCGCTGGATGCGGCTGGCCGGGTCGAGATGGCAGGTTGCGCCCTGCCCGTCCTGCAGCATGAGCTCGAAAATCTTGCGATGGTGATGTAACGGGGCGCAGCGCAGGCCGGTGAACCTGCGCGCTGCCGAACCGGTAGGTTGCAAAAACGGGAATCAGACCTGAGCCTCTGCGTGAGAAGACGCGGGTACTGGGTCGGAAGTCGCAAGATCGAGGGTTGATTTTTTTAGTTCATGACATTGCTGGTCGGCGATTGAAACAGAATTGACCGAACCAGTTCCACTGAGGGAAAAAGCCGGGCCAACCAGCCCGGCTTTGTGGCGTTTAGGGGTCCTTCCATCGCCCAACGTTGCCGCCGGGTTTGTTGGCGCTGCTGATCCTTATTCGTACCGCAGGCTTTCCACCGGATCCAGCTGCGAGGCCCGCGTCGCCGGCACCGTCCCGAAGAGAATCCCCACAATCGACGAAACGATAATCGCGATGATGGCCGACAGGCCCGAGATGGGTACGCGGTAGTCCGTCAGGAAGCGCGCCGAGTAAGGGATGGCAAGACCCGTCACGATGCCAACC